>Ga0099825_1006039_pt1 | contig 15307 bp, 5 predicted proteins | sample SiratroredBW_FD_76838 | JGI IMG/M metagenome (GOLD analysis project Ga0099825, IMG submission 76838) | Root nodule microbial communities of legume samples collected from California, USA - Siratro red BW | ecosystem: Host-associated > Plants > Roots > Nodule | place: USA: California | collected... | reverse complement strand
TTTTTTTTTTTATTTAGATTTTTGTAGGAAAAAAAAAATATTAAAATTTTTAATAATTTTTTTTTTTTTTAAAAATTTTATAAAAATATTAAAAAAAAAAAAAAAATTTTCAATTTTATTAATCAAAAAAAAAAAAAAAAGACACGTGAGTAATACTTTTACCAAGTAAATTAACATTAAGTAGTTATGTTAAAAATCTTATTTGACATTTTAAAAAAATAATTAATATTTTTTAGTTCCATATACTAGAATCACACTTACATTTTATTTGTTTCTCTGTGAAAATTATTTAGCGGATAGATTTGAGAAATTGCTTATATTGTTCATTAGCTAATAATTAAGAACTGTGTGAAGAAAGGGTCCATGTAGGTATGTAAAAAAATAAAAAGGAAAGCTAATTGAACAGGTAAGAAAAAGACAAAGTTTTCTTTACTTTTACATTATCCAATTAGAGATTTGTGATATGCATAGTGACTGAGTCAGTGTTTATTAGTGTTTATTGGGTCTGAGATGAGTTGGTGATGTGTGTGAATGAAGTATAAGTGAAGAGAGGGTAGTAGGATTTTGTTTGAAGGGATGTTTTCATCATGGTCTGCAAAGGGTTACTGTTAAAGTTTGCTAGAAATATTAAAGTATCATAGTTGAAACTAACGAAGATCGAAGTTTGAATTGAGGGATAATTGACTGTTATATGTTAATATAATAATAATAATACTTTAAATAATATATATATGTATATATATATATATATATATAAATTTATATAATAATGAAAATAAATTAATAATATTAATGATAAAAAATTAATAATAATAATTATATAAATTTATAAAGTAATAAGAAAAAGAAGAATAAAATCATAAATAATAATAACAATAATAATAATCAAAATAAATATATGAAAATAAAATAAAAGTAATTATAAAATTAATAATAATAATAAAATCAGAAATAGTAATTATAATAATAAAATTATAAAATAATAATAATAAAAGTAATAATTATAAAAATTAAAAAAATATGAAAATAATAATAAAATTATAAATATTAATTATAACAATAAAATTTTAACATTAAAAATAATAATCAAAATAAAATTATAAAATAATAGTAGTATATAAAAAAATTATAATAATAAAATAATAACACAAAAAATAACAATCAAAATAAATTTATAAAATAATAATAAAAAAAGTATAAAAAAATAATAATCAAAATAAATTTATAAAAAATAATAATATTAACAATAATAATAATAGTTTCAATTTTAATTTTACTTTATAGAAGAATGTATTGACAATATTTGATAATTCATAATTTTTTTCACTCGATCTCCCGGGTGGTATCAAAATACTACTTTAACCAAATATGATCATAATATAATAACTTACTATTATTATTTGTTATATTCTTAATATTTATTAGGTGGTCAATTTTTATACTAATTTTTTACTTATTTTTTTAAGTTTAATAAAATTTACAATTTTATTTGAATCTTTTACAATTATTGTTATTCAAATTTTATTTAATTACATCAAATTCACTGTCAATAACTTTTCATGTATCTAATAATTCTATCTAATAATTCGTATTTTCTTCTATGAATTCACAGACCAATAGAATAATGTCGAGTTGCATGTACATATTTTATTTTAAAAATTTTAATCCCAATAACAAAATTATAATCTTACAAATTTCATTAATTGAAAAAAATTATCAATCATACTCATCAATCATTTATAGACTTTCCATTGATCTAATCAACCTCACTTTCTAATATTTTTCCTCCCAAATCCATCATTTTCCTCTCTCACAAATTAATCCCTCAATCCACATACAAAGCATTAGAAACTATAATGATTGATCACTGATTTCATTCTAATATTAACTTTTGACTTCACCCTTTACTGACTTCAACAGCTGGAGTGCTTGCAGTTGACGTTACTATACACTTTTGAACAGACACCACAGGAAGCGTTTGGGTGTGATTTTGATCAATATATCCAAGAGCCACAACAGAAAAAGGACCAGTATCCGGAGTTTCTAGTTTTGTACATGCTTCCTTATGATCTGAATTGTACAGTGTTTCACTCTCACAAGGCTCATGCTTCTGAACATGGTCACAATATCAAGCAGTCTCTATTGCATCACTTACGTTGCATTTGGGATGAGGTTTGCTTTAAAAGGGGAATCAACTGAAGTATTTTAGATGATGAAAATGATAATGATCTTATTAACTATTAGGTGCAAATATGATACAGACATTAGTTACTAGATGAGAAGTTGTTCTTCAGGCTTAAAACCTTCATTTATGTGATCTAGTCCATATTCTCATTCACTGAGAGGGAAATTCTTATGGAAAAATAATTCTTTGAAAGCAGGATGATTGTGAACAATTCTACCATTTAGACCAAACACTTTCACTACATCACAATTGTATATATTTCTTCAAATGGCACAGAACTTTATCCCAATCTTAAAACCTTTGTAGCCTAAGATGCCCTTCCAAACCTTAATTCCACTTTAGACGATCAAAGTGAAAGAGGTGCTTCCGCACACGGTACACATGGATGCAGTAGAGGATTGCAGCTAATGTGACTGCTAGAAATGATAACAAAGTCAACTTCCAAAATTCCTGAAAAGTCAAACAGATAAAAAGAAGCATGATCAGCATACTTGGGATTTGGATAAGCATTAGTTTCAAAGCAATAGCCATCTTTTGACGATGAAAATGATAACAAGAAAAACCCTATACTGCTAGTTGAAGTAGGCTACATGATCACATGATGCTATTCAATATGGTTACAGATCAAATCTTCAAATAAAATCTTGAGGTTGGGTACAATAGCCATCTTTTAATAGATGAAATTTTTTCATTATGTTTACACTACGGAGGTACCAAAAAGAAATAAATATAAATTATAGCCAAAGTTGTATTATATGTTGTTGGAGGAAATCAAGTTTGTTTGGACAATGTGGCATGAATTTTCAACCCAAGGCATTGATGTGAATGAACTTGGCAGACGTAGGTTGTTTTAGCCTTGTCATAGCTAAGGATGCATTTTATCAGTGCAGCAGTGACCAATTAGTAGACAATATTTCACTCAGGATAAAATGTTGTAAAGGGACATTAGTAAATAAGAGATGTGTGTTGTGTTGTGGTTTATCCATCCAGAAAAAGAACTAGATTCTATTGCATCGTTATTGTTGGAAACATGCCTTAGATGCTGCTCAACCATTTTTTCTTTTTTTGAATATGCCAATTATATAAAGTGGATAAGAATATATTGTTTCTAGTTGTTAGTGGATACGTTGGTTTCAGATCTTATTATTCAGCTACCAATAAAAACTTCTAAAATCATGGAACAAGATTTCTATTAAGTTATTTCCGAGATTAAAAACAAGAGGGATTCAGTAAAAGCTTTACCCTTTTGCAATTCAAAATATTTTATATTGTTTATTTGATCAATTGTTTTTCTCCAATCCTTAAACAAAAACCAACAATTGGTATCAAAGCTTTCTTCTTGAGGAATCATTTGAAAATGGTTGGAGATCTCATATCGGTTAAAGATAAAAAGACCAATTTTTAGTATATAAGTCGGGGAAAACCTCTCCATAGTTTAGTGAGGTTGAGTTAAGCTTAAATTCCACTATTACTATTTTAATGTGGTACCAGGGCCATTAAGAGTCTAAGAGTCTATCCTAGTAGAGTTCTATTGACTAGAGATAAGGTCAAATTATAGTATATAAGTTGGGACAAACTACTAAGACCCTAGACAGTCTAAGCCTCTCTAGACAGTCATATGTCAATAAACCATCTATGAAGTTTTGATGATAATAAACACTCTAAGTGTTTAAATATGTTTATTTATCTAAACATTCTAACATATGTTTTGTGGCAGCTAAAGGATACAATAGACTATCTAGTATCTACAACAAGTATCACATCTTATAGACCATATGGAATGTTAACATCATGGAGACGGATTCTTTCTGCACCCTAATACCCTCGTCCTACACCTCCATAAATTTTAAAAATGTCAAAATTGTCCCTGTGAAAATGACCAAAATGACCTTTTGTTTTTCTAAAAAAAAAAAAATTACTGAACCGGATGCCCTCCATCCGGTTTACAATTTTTTTCAAAATGTAAACCGGATGGGGGGCCATCCGATTCACATTTCCAAATGAAAATGTGAACCGGATGGCACCTCATCTGGTTTACATTGTGGAAAAAAAATTGTAAACCGGATGGGGGCCATCCGATTCACAATTTCATTTGCAAATGTGAATCGGATGACCCTCCATCCGGTTTACATTTTGGTTTTTTTCCAAAATGTAAATTGGATGCGGGGCATCCAGTTCATATGAAGTTCATCTTCTCCGATGTAAATTCACCGTCGATGGCAACCCAATCATCAAATTAACTACCCTAATCATCAATACCACTCACAAATTGTTAATAAACATAATTTTTTTTTTATTTTCACTTGTTTAAAGCTTTAATTCAGATTGAAGCAAATACGCAGCTTCTCCTCCCAGATCTGCGATGCGAATGTTGCAGACTCTCACCCACAGGCACAGATCACTTTTGTTGACGGTGAAGGTGAAAAACAAATACTATGATTGAACCAGATGCTACAGTAAAGCAATGAATCGGATGCAAGCAAAGGGAGAATGAATCGGATAAGAGTGGTTAAGGAGGTCAATGGGGATAGAGGATATTTTAGTCTTTTACCATTTATCATTTAAGGACATGTTTGTATTTTCCACTGAACTATTGGGGTGGAGGAAGAATTCGTTTAACATGGATTAAGTCATAATAAAAGTCGTAACGATCAAATTATTTCTAGATAAATATTAAGAGTTTGAAACAATTTCCCAACGACTATAAAATCTATAGTTAAAGATGATTTTATGATCAAGTGTAAAAGTTAGTTTTATAAGGGGACAAGCACGCTTATGCAATTCTATTTTAATCACAATTAAGTGTCATATATACAAAATTGTTTGATTTGTTTCCTTAAGCAGAACAAAGGCAGGATCAAAACTTTTTGAATCAAGTGTCCGTGCTAATAATGTTGAAGATAGACATTATTAGAAAGAGATCAAGAAGAATCTATAGAAAGAGACAAGAAGAAGATGAAGTGCAATACACAAGTCTAATAAAGCTTATTGAAAACTAAGTGTTCTTTGTGGGTGTGAGCTATAGCCTTGTAATTCTTCACTTTATGAAGTTCATCCTATAAACTTAATTTGTGTTCTCTTTGAGAGTGTTTCTTGCTTTTAGAGTTCTTAATCTCAAAGGGAGGTTAAAAAAGTTAAAGAGGAGTGGTCGGTATAGTCATTTGTAATCAAGAGTGGTTGGTGTACTTGTTTTGTAATCATTCAATTAAATAGTGGAACCTCTTAAACTACTTAAGGGAGAATTGGATATGGTCCCTGTGTTTGGGTCAATCAATATAAATCTCTTTTGTGCTATTTGCTTAGCTTGATCCTAGACAAGTCCAATTTAGTTTGCTCCAACAAAGAGTCTAAGACTCTATTCAAATCCCCTTATATAGTCAATTGTTCCAACTCAAACCTCACCTTATTAAGAAGGTTTTATGAGGTTGAGTTAGGCCTAAACATACTTACTAAGATAGGAGTCATTCAGTGTCTATCCTAGACAAGATTTGGGCTTGTCGTGTCACTTGGGCCCCCTTGATTCCCATGCTCGATATCCTCGGTATGGACGCATGATGCCCTCGACGTGAGGGGATGTGTTGGAGATCATACATCGGCTAGAGATAAGACCAATTTAAAGTATATATGTGGGGACAAACCTCACCTTATTGAGGTAGTTTTGTAAGGTTGAATCAAATTTCTAACAATTTGATGGAGCAAACTATGATCAATGGGTAGTAAAAATGGAGGTATATCTAAAGACTTTAGATCTTTAAGAAATTGTTGAAGTGGATTATGAAGTACTTAATCCCACCCATGGCCTAAATAAAAAATGATAAGGAGAAAAAAACTTAGAAAGTAAAGGCACAATCATGTCTCTTTGTTGGTGTTTCAACAACCATCTTCATTAAGATCACAACTTTAAGAACAACAAAAGAAACTTAGGACTATCTGAAGGGAGAGTATGCAGAAGATGAAAGGATTTGAAACATGTAAGTGCTGAATTTGAAGAGGGAATTTGATCTCTAAAGGATAAAAGATTCTGAAACAATTAAAGAATACTCAAACAAGGTATTGCTAAGAAGGTAAGATTACTTGACACTAACTTTTCTGATTCAAGAATTATCAAAAATATTCTTGACACAATGGTAGAAAGATATGAGGCATCCATAACCACTTTGGAGAATAAAAAGGACTTAATCAAAATCACTTCAATAGAAGCATTACATGCCCTGTAGACCTAAGAGCAACAAAGGCTTATGAGACAAGGTCATGCTATTGAAGGTGCACTACTGGCTAAGAACCAACAAGCTAGAACATGGAAAAAGAAAACTACAAGGAGAATCTTCTAGGTAGCAGTGAGAGCAGTGCAAATAATTACAACAAAGGAAAGGGTGAAAGAAAAGTTACCCGCATTCTCGGGGACGGAGCTATTATTTAATAGAAAAAATAATCAACTACATTTTGAAGAGTCAAAGGTTGCTAACAATTCAACCGTGTGGTGAAGACGAAAAGGGTGCTAATCAATAGGAGGAGGATTACTTGTTTTCTGCCACATGGTTCTCTAAGATGGATCTTGTCATAATTGACTTATTACTTGTGGTGGTACTAACCGCATGACAAATTACAAGGATCTATTCAAGGAACTAAGCACTGCAAAGGAAAAGGAACAATAATAATCTCATCCTATTCAAGCACAAAGTTCATTAATGATGTGTTGTATGTTCCTAAAATAGATAAACATTTGTTGAGTGTTGGACAACTAGTTGAAAAGGGTTACAAAGTGTTGTTTGAAAACAAATCCTGCACAATTAAAGATGTATATGGCAAAAATATTTTTCAAGTTAAAATGAAGAAGAAAAATTTGCTTTAAATCCATTAGAGGAGGAGCAAATTGCTTTTTCAATAGAAGAGGAAATAACTAAATTTTGGCACAAGAAAGAAGAAACTGAAGAAGGAGGAGAAAAATAAGTTGGTTCTATAATAGCAGCCCCCAAGTCTAGAAGTAGTGCTAGTGAAGCAAGGTTGGTAGCAGTAAAGGAACAAGCTTACTCTGCTCAAGAGGAGTCAGAGGGAGTGGAACAGGAAGTATGATATTGTCATTAGAGAAGCAAGATCTGCTTTAGAGAAAGTTGAAAGGGTTGAGCACGATGAGAAGTGTCTAAAAACTCTGAATTTAGAGTTGAAGGCTCGGGGAAACAAGGATAAGAACTTCTGATACAAAATGTTTTCACTAATACATTAGAGATTTGATTGAGAAGTTAAAAGTTGAAAATGCCAACATCCAATTATATCAAAGGGAAGTGATTGTATTTCCACAGGAGAAGATTAATCCTGAACAAAAGATCACCAAATCATTCTCAATCAGCAGGTTAAATTTTTGAGGGAGAAACTAAGAGTTTGCATCCTCCAATGCAAGGAGGAGTGTTGGAAACGTGTCTTGGATGCTATCAAAGCAGTTTGAATTTTAATTTTGAATAAGTCAGTCATTAAATTAATAAGAATATGTTATCTTGTTTCTAGTTGTTAGTATGTTAGTCAGTTTCATATTTTATTATTCAGCTATCAGTAGCAACTCCTAAATCATGGAGCCAGATTTCTATTAAGTTATTTCAGTGAATACAAGCCAGATTCAATAAAAGCTTTAGACCTTTTGCAATTCAAAAATATTCATATTGTTTCCTGGCTCTATTGTTTTTCTTCTATCCTTAAACAAAAACCAACAGTTATATGGTGCAAAAGAAAGCTTGGGAGTGTTCCGATAATGGAGATGCATCTGAAACATTTGTTGTCTAAAGAGTAAATTTTCAACCGTAATAATTACAATAAATAGTGGTACTTCTCTTAGATCTAATTTGACGTTAGTGAAATTAGAAAAATTCTGTCAGAAGTTGAAAATTGACGAGATACTCAAAGTCTTTTATCAAAGACCTAAAGGCAAAACTTACAAGTAGCAAGTACATGTGAAACATGATTGTTTTAAAACTCACCCGTGGATCAGATATTACGATTCCCATTACATAGGCCAATAAATCCATTATAGACTGAAGTGAGTTCTGAACACCCCCAACAATCAAACGATCAGATTCAGGAACAAGATCCTATACGAAAAAAAATTAACAAGAAAAAAGTCAGGCCAAGATGATTATTAAGAAAGATAACTACAGTGATTGCAGGCATTTGATAAAAAAAATTAGGAAAATTTAAGTAAATTCAGGTAATAAGGGTAATTTCTTGCCTGCATTTGTTGAAGCACAGACAAATCAAACATCCACAATCCAAGCCGAGAAATGGCTACACTTCCCATAAGAATATATGATGATAGAAAGCCACTTTGGATCCATATTGCAGCTATACATGGAAGGAGGCAAGTCCACTACAATTGAATGCATAACATTCATAAAAAGGACAATACAGATAGGTTGGAATAACCCATTTAATTAAACAACCTACATACTATTGTTATATCAATAATACATTTTTTTTCAGTTCACAGAAAATTGAGTATTTGACTGGTACTCATGTCATTTATACATTCTAGAGCCATTCATTACTATATTTATACCTGAGACCATACAGACCAAAGTCCTGTTCTAATAGTCGATATTTGAGACTGTAACACAGGATATAGAACTGTTGCAGCAATTCCAATCGCAGCACTTATTCCTCTTGCTATTCCAATAACATATGCAGGTATCCCTTCCCATTCTAAGGTGGCTGTCATCAAAGTTCCAAAACTGAGGCAAAAATTGAAATTTTATCAATGACTCTTACTATAATATAAAACAGAAAAAATAGTTTTATCTTGATTATAATAACTCTTCATGCCGGACAAACAGCAAAAAAGTGCAGGACATGTTTTTGACAAGCTTCGTAAATAAACTGGATATTTTAAGCATTTGTGGGAAAGGCTAATTCTGGCTAGTCATTTTTTTTTCATGTAACATTTACTTGCTACACTTTTTTTTGTAGGCTTTCACCTGAGTACAGTGAAAAATAGCAAAGCCAGAGCTAGTCCAGGAAGGGCAATTTCTTGCTTTAGATAAACTTTCCACGCAGCAACATAAGGAATTTCTGATATCTTCTCACAAAGTCTTTTACTGCTTTTTCTATCCACCAATTCTGCGCTACCACCAGCAACAGAAAGCAAGCTATCTTCCTCCAAAGTTGGATTGTCTTTTTGTTGATCACTTTGGGAAAGTCTTGCCATCCTCCTCTGGCTACTTTGGCCTAATGCTGGAATCCCATTATATACAGATGTAAAAAGCCAATACTCCACCCAAACGGACACAGTATTCCACAGTGCTAAAGTTATAGCAGATGCTTTCAGTGATACAAAGCTTATTATAAACCCAGTAATAACAGGAGCAAGAAGCTTGCAGGTTAGATCAATGCGTCTTATAACTGAATTCATCTTTGTCAGCACTTCTGGGGGTTGACCTTCCGCTATAACTAACAACCTGTATAATAGAAACAAGGATAACATCATGTTCTTAACAAAAATATTTATTTACCATTTAATTAAGCATCCCTCATAATTGAGTTAAATTTAAGACATTAGATTATGTGATATGAGCAAAGGCATTACATTCTGAAGTGACATAATAGAGGTGCTAATCATGCTTTGAAATACCATTTTTCCTTTACTGTGCACAATTAAACTACTTGAAAACCAGAAAAAAAGTTAGAATAACTAATATTCTTCTGAATTGTAAATTTGAGAGATAGTAAAGACAACAACTAATTTTACCATTCTCTTTCAATCAAGATTGTCCCAGCAAGAGTAGAAAGCACACCAATTCCACCACAGATATTGATGGTCCATAACAGTAACATGAAAGCTGAAAAATTTGTAAACTTCAAAGATGAGTTGACAAGTAAAACAATTACAGTTGTCCCAGCAATAACAAAAGAGAGATTTTGTGTCACCAGCCACAACTGCAAAACCTGCCAATAAAATATGCGGACAGAGTTACTTCACCAAAGACACCTAGATCTTCATAATAAAAGAATTAAGAACCAAATTAAATAACTATAGCTACCTGTCAGATATTGCTATATACATTTTTATCTTTGAATTTTGTTCATCTCTTATTCTTTAGATAATTCTTGAAATGACTTTGGCATTTCACATGCATATGCTGGTAGAATCTAAGGACTTAAACAAAGAATCTGATGGATAGGGTAAGTCCAAAAACAGAGTGAACCAATGGTTTAAGCAAAGACTTTACACCCCACATGTAGACCAAAATTTTATAGCATCAGAATTAAAAGCCGTTTCACTTATATAATCCTCTCTTTACCCATTTCTTTCCATTTTACGGCTTCTTCATCCAGACCCACATAAAAGTCAAGGGGAAAAAAGATAGACCAAGCACAAAAGTAGCCTGTCAATAGTGGACCCATAAATTCTATGAAGCCAAGTAGAATAAAAAAGATCTTAAGTTATCATTTAGCTTTTAGCAAAAGGACAGAAAGCTTTACAAGTCAGAAGCACTAGTAGTCCTTGCATAAAAGCAGATAAAATAATTAGTAATACTTTGGGCTCACACCTTCACATAAGTCAACTTATCAACCCATCTTCCAATTATGGGGCCAAACAGTGCAATTGAGGCAGATTCGATGGCACCATATATTGCTGCATACAACAAAGAGTCTGGCCATATGTTGACCATATATAAACCAACAGAGAATTCCCACATCCTGAAATCACAGATGCACAGTGAATTAAACTAATAAAAACCAAAACAAACCAAACCAACCAAAATAGTGCAACCCATTCCCTGGAAACAGTGATTTTGAAAGTCTCAACTCTCAAGCCAAGACAGAATGATCCTAATTAACTAACTAACTCCCAGACACCTTCCATGCATGTATATTATATCTTATCCAATGTGGTCTATTTCCCAGCTTGGTACAATTAAGGGTAATTGCCACAATCAAATATCACATCCCACTAAAAAATTGCTCATTCATAGGACAAACAACCATTTCAATTTATCTGTTTTGGTATTACGGCAGAAACCCGTTCTCCTATTCAGGAGATTTTAGAAACTATAAAGCAGAAAAAGGAAATTTTTCTTTGCATTCTTGTAAAAAGTGAAATCAATTAAGCACCCGAAACAATAGTGATTAGTGACCTATGAATAATATTTGAGTTGAAATAATTAAATCAATGATGAGAGGTGAAAGAAAAACCTGGCATCCCATCTAGCTAAGAAGTGACCAATATACAAATGATTGATTAGAGAAGATGGAGTTTGTTGTTGTTGTTGTGGAAGAAGAGGCTCTCTTGTCAATGTGATGCTTTCTTCCATATCAGATTCTTCCCTTTCACTCACTCCCTTTGACCATTAAACTCTAGAGCAAGCAGCATGCAGTTTTTGTTGTAATCGTCTCCGGATGATAATGATAGTCAATAACAATAAAAAATAAAAAATAATAATAGAATAATATAGGTTTGTTGAATAGTACATGAAAAAATTAGAATTACGCAATTCTTTATGTGTGTTGAATTTTTTAGTTTTAAAACTTTAAAATATTTTAATGAAATTATTATTATTTTTTATCTATTGTGCGTGAGGTATAAGATTAGGTGAACAACATACGTAATACCCTTATGAAAATAAGTGAAAATAGTACAAGTCATAGGTCACATTATAAGATGTCGTAAAAATTTTATTTAAAGAATGATACTTAAGTAAACGAATTTTTTTTTTTTCAAATGTATTTTATAATTAAAGTGCTAGAGATAAGATGATGGATTCACCAATACAGTTCAATGTTGTGAAAATTGGTTCAATCACTGACCTGATCGAGGTGTAGAGTAAGTGGTTAGACCATTAGATCCTTAAGGGACTTAATCAACATTAAAAAAATATAAATATATATGGTTAACATCTAATAAATCCAACCTAACACTAATTTTTTTTATCATAATAAAGTATTAATATATATGAAATACCAAATAAAGTTCAATAGAATACGATTTCAAGTTCCCATTTCAAAACCACACATCATTGGATTTTTTATTGACTTGGTTACATCAGTCCACGTCAACTTGGGCACTATGAGGTCAAATGAATATCCAATTTGATATCCAACAATTTACTAAGTAAAGATAATGTAACTACGTATTTACATTAAATAGGCCGTTAACTACTAGTATAAATAATAAATTCAATAAAAGAATTCTTTTTTGAATATTTTCTATTTGTGATAATATTTAGATTATTTTCATTAAAAATTATACTCTAGTTATAAGATGACGCATATATATACATAAAAAAAAAGATTCAGTGCAATTTTTTAGTAGAAAATTTATTATGAAATCATAAAACATTCGTTATTTTTTTATTAAAAATCATATATTAAACTTAAGATGAAATATATAATATTTATTTTTTTTAATATAAGAGGGTACTGTAAATTACATATCTATATAAAAAGATTGGTACTAAATTTGAAAAATCAGATAATTATTTTATTTTATATATAATCAGCTTTGAGATAATTAACTTAAATAAAATTATCTATATTTTGAAAAAATTTAAATACATTAGCACTTAAAAACATCTAATATCTCCAAATTATCAATCAAGTTCTGCTACAGTAGCAATACAAAATGTTGTTTATTGAACACAAGATTAAGCTAAAATTAAAGAGAAAATTTAGAAGTAAAAGATGTTAAAACCTCCACAGTGAAGATATTAATATATATGAATTTATTTATTTTATTGATAATAAAAAATATATTTAATCGGGATAATGAGGTTACTCTAACTTATTTAGAAATTTAAAAAAAGAAAACAAATAGATTTTGAAAATATGTAAATAAGAGTTACCTATACCCGGTTTACTTACGTGTTTCTTTTGTTTAGCTTAACTACGAATTTTGAGTTACCAACAAATATTTACAGTAAATAATAGCAAATTTTGTTATAATAATTTACAATTAGTTACATTAAAACTCTTCTTATGCAAGAATTGAATTCCGATCATCTTGTAAGTACGAGCTCAATATATCTTAAGGTTTCTTCTTGTAATTACTCTATATTAGCGATTTCTGGAAGAAAGTATATTTATAACAACGCTTTTAAGATTTATAATTTTGTTAAGAGAATCGAGAATAAGGGTTATTTTAATTTGGAAACAGTATTTTTATAACATTAAATTAAAGGGATCAATAAAAAGAAACTATAAATATGATTGAAGTACAAAATAATACTAAACATTTTTTGTCTTTGCTGAAACTATCCGTGTAATTTTACCTTTATCAAGCCTAATACACTATTGAAATCGAAAGAGAGATATATAGAACCGAATAGATAAGAATCCAAAATGACAATAGGCCACTAAACTAACATAATGAAAGTTTCTCCTAAAAAGGAAACTAAAGTTATAAGGAATCCAATATTATTAGTAAGAATCTAAAATACCTAACACATAAAGTTTGTCTTATACTTATAACCCATCCAAAATATATATCTTCAAAAAACTTTGGTCATGGACACTACCACATTAGTATATTCCAACGTCTCCAACTCAATGAGTTGGGCAACTCGCTTAGCAAATCTTGTGAACAATTCATCCATGGTATCTTCCCCAAACTCAATTGACAAAAGGGGTTCAAAAACAGCTCTAATGGACTTAGCTATGAACTCTCCTCTCATTTTACTATCAAGTATAGAATCACCAACATCCTCATCAAGATTTGCATCCCAACCTATGTTGAAAGTCCTCAATGTTTGAAGAGTAAATGATCCTTCTGCTTCAATCACTTGTCTAACTTCTTCAGCAGTGGGACCGTATATAGGTAGATCAAAGAAGTCTATTTTTTTCTCTTCAAGTAGACCCTACAATCATAAATAATAAATAAAACAGCCTTATTTTCCTCTTGCTAGATTTCTAGAGGCTTTCAAATTTCAGGCTTTAGCAAGCACAAAATATACATCACAGGGGTAACATCCAATACAACACAATATGTAAAATGGACGGTCTCAACTTGTGTAACGTGAAGTATTGGTTCATTTTCATTGTAGTGAAGCTGCTTTTGATGTATCTAGTTATAATTTGGTATAGAAATAGTATGTTTGTTAAAATAAACGGTGATTATTTTAGAACTCAAACTTTAGATTGTACTCATGATCTCAAAATTTTTATAAGAGAAAATTATAATTCAATATTTTATAAAAGAATTGAAACACCTTTGTGTTTTATATTCAATATATTCTTTTGCTGATAAAAAAATTATGTAAAATTAATGATGATATAATAAAATACGACCTAGTTATAAAACAAATATAAATTATTATAAAATTTAGGGTAAATTCTAGTTTTAAATAAAATTGAGGAATCACAGTTTTCAAATACAACTACTATTTTGATGTGTTGGTTCACTTAGTCATCTATGAAAGCTCATCGCTTACCTCTTGGACCATGTCATTGAGTACCATTCCAATTACCTCTCCAGGATTACCAATTTTATGGGTTTCATCTCTACCAATGAATGTAAGTACCATACTACCATCTGACTTTAGTTCCTCTGAACGTGATTTTAGAAAAAGTTTGAAATTCTTTTCAAATTGCTTGAAGTATGCTTCATAGACAGAAGGAGCACTTGTACTTGTTATATAAACATTTCCCTTATTCAGTGGTTCGTCTATGTTGGTCCAGCTTTTTGGTGCCTGCATGATGAGGTTGAATCAAAACAAGTTAAATGCTTGAGCTAGTATTTTTTGGGTACTTGTAAAGTAAAAACTTTAAATGAAATAGTACAATGTTAGTTTTCTTAAAATATCAAACAATACTGCATCGTAATGATAGAAATTAGGTTTGATACAATGGACCTGAGATAGCCAATGGAGACTGTAGGAGGAATGAAAGAAGTGGATGTAATCATCAGGAAAAAGCCTTCCATAGAAGTTTCCAGGTGTTGCATGAATAAAGCATCTTCCATGATTGTCCTTTTTCTCTTGATGTCTTCTTTGGAAGAAGTCAGGGATCAACTTCAAGATGGAGTTGAAATCATTTGTGAAGAGATCATTGAGGTATATTTGTAGTACACGTGGCGTACTCTGGTTAAAGCTCAAGCTAGCATTATCCATGATGCTTAACATATTTGACACAAATAAGAGTGAATTC
>Ga0099825_1006034_pt1 | contig 15313 bp, 9 predicted proteins | sample SiratroredBW_FD_76838 | JGI IMG/M metagenome (GOLD analysis project Ga0099825, IMG submission 76838) | Root nodule microbial communities of legume samples collected from California, USA - Siratro red BW | ecosystem: Host-associated > Plants > Roots > Nodule | place: USA: California | collected... | reverse complement strand
CCCACTTCCGTTCTCCGTAATGTGCTCTTATCAAATTTCAGTTTTTCTGTGGTGATTGATGAATTTGGTCCATGATTTTTACAACCTCTTATTCACTTCGTCCCAAATGTACTTTATGGAATATAAAGCCTATCCTGGAATGAATAAAATGTGTCTCAGTGATTTTATAGTGTAAGAAAAAGAATGGACTTTCTTAACTTAAAAAAATACATTCTAGAAAACCTATTTCTGAATGCATGGAACGTGTCCCAAATAATTTAATGGAATGCTAAAGGAAATGTCCCCATTTAGATATTTGTAGTCCATTGACGTAATTTGCGAGATAAACATGTTTGGTTTGTGCTTTATCAGGTTTTCTCGTGCCAAAACAAAAAGGCATGCATGCCAACAACTAATGTGACAGAAGAAGAGTATGCTCACAAGCCACCACTATCACTAAAATTTTCTGTATCATTGGATTGTAATACTCTTATTTTATTAATTATTTTTTCAAATCTTCCATATCTTTATTTAAAATTTTTTGTTCCACTCAATTATAATAACACTGCAAAAGGGTGAATCGATACACTGCTGTTTCAGATTAATTATCAGTGGCGGTACTCAAATAAAAAGAATTCCTCCCTAAAAATATTTATTATATATACAAATGAAATTATAATATATTTACTATCGTCATATTTTGAATCAAAGAGTAACATGCAAATAATCTACGAAAGACCTCGAAGACTAACTTTGTTTAGAATGAACTGACTCATAAAAACGTTTAAACATGCTAAAGACATGAGCTAAGTTAGAATTGAAAATAACCAGAAATGAAGAGTGTAAACATTATTTTTGCATATCACCTGGTCAATTTATCAGAAGACTTCCACAATAGTAAATATGAAGAGTGTAAATAAGGTTGTCAGTTAGAAATTGTCTAAAAATGATATATAGCTTATTTGTATGCAAAGTAACATATGGGGATGTAGCTCAGATGGTAGAGCGCTCGCTTAGCATGCGAGAGGTACGGGGATCGATACCCCGCATCTCCAACATCTTTTGGATTGAATTCTCCTTTTAATAACATTTGTCATATATGGTCACTGCTCCAAGATGACCCAAACAATGTTTGGTTATGAAATTAAATTCAATATATAAATGAAAGAAGTTATGTTCTCATAAGTGTTTAAATTTAAATTTTATAAAAAATAAAATATTTAAAATTAAATGGAATTTTTGTAATCTGAATTCTTTTTTATTATTACAAAAGGAAATATATCAAAATTAAAAATAATATATTTTTATTTTTGTGAAAAATGTTTTAAAATTTTGAAACAAATGTCACTATTAATATTATTTACAGATGGGAATAATTAAAGTTTCAAACATTTTTTTTTCTTAAAAGGAAAATATTTAAATTTTATTTTCTTTCTCCGTACCCATTCTTCTTTCTCCACTATATATTTTCTCTATCAATATTGATATAAAAATATTTATTCTCTAATACAGTAGAAATTAAAATATTTTCTTGCAAAATTTAAAACTTTAAAATAATTTAATTAGTTTATTCAAACATAGCAGTTAAAAAGGCAAGAAATTCAAAATGATACAACTCAAATCTCTAAAACTTCCAACTTTTCAAAACTTCCAAATTTCTCTTCTGAACTCCACCTTGAATTAAGGTTTACATACCAATTATTTTACTAACAATATACAACTTTCATTAAAAAAGTACAGTTCTTATAAATATAATTATCTCTGCTTCTCACTCTGTTTTTCTGTACAAACACTTCCAAAAAATTGTTCCCCTAAATTTTCCCACTTTTGATGTAGTCGTGTACCAAAGATTAATGGAATTAGAGCGCATAACCACGGCAAATGCATGTTCCAGTATCCTAGCATTTTATAATGAAAGAACATGCAGAATGCTGTAGTCATATTTCTACTCTCAATCAAAATAACTATACCCTAGAAAAAGCCACAACCCAGATTGTATCGAATATTCATATTTAATTTTCATTAGCTACGTCAAGTTGTCACTCCCCATATGGATGGAGCTAGAGGAGAGTACAAGTACCAAGCTTTGTATAATAATACATCAGGTTAGCCATCAGAAGAAATGTACATGAATCAACCAAATCACATGATTGAATATCACCACGCATACTACTGTTTGTGACCCACTATTCAACCATTCCGCTTATGCCACCCAAAATGAGGCTGGAAGATATCAATTCAGCTTACCACTGCGAAATAAATGTTCCAAATCTCATAACAATTCATTCCTCATGAAGAATGTCATCACTTCTTAGATGACCGGAAACCCCCAAAACCCATCATGGCAGCAACATCAGGATCGATTTCAGGTTCTTCCACTGCCTTTTCCTTCTGAATTCAAAAATTGAACACGAGTTATTCACTAAGTTGCCAGAAATAAAAAGCGATATTTATTTGTTAAGATAACATTGAAAATCATTATTAGAAAGATGAATGCAATTATTAACTGCTAAAACAAGTAAATGACATAAAAAAACATTTACTTGATGGTACAGGGAGGGAGGATGACAAAAGGCTTATTCCAATCTATTGCCTATTTCTAACTAAAAATAAGCAACTGTACACAGTCTTACCTTTTCTTTTTTCTTTTCTCTTCGTAGACGCTTTTTTTCTTCCTCTTCTTGTTGTTGTTTTAAAATCCGCTCATCAAGATCTGTGAAACAATATAAGTTAATCTCCATATTCAAGAACCAAGTCCATCTTAAACAGTGGTGGACTATGGTGTGGACAAGCTGCCAAATCTTTTTACAATTTCACATGAATACGTTTAAAAAACATATTACTCTCCTAAAAAAATCAGACCATAGAAAACTAAAGATCATATATTTAATCATTTAAAATATACCAAATTTTTATACGGTTCCCCCAAAACTTTAGTGCAAGACCCACCACTGAAACGAAAGATCAGTTAAGCTTCTACAATTTAAGGCCAAGGAGAAAAAAATATACACAAGACTTTAAAATTGTTCGGTTCTATGAAATAACAGCCAACCCTTCTCCAATCCAATGCTTTACCTTGCTCTGTGAAGCTACCAACATCTTTTCGTTTCTTAAGAACTTCAAATCGTTCCTGAACCTGTGTTTCATCAAAAGATTTAGTAGTCAGGCAGAGGAACACATAGAACTAAGGAGCTACATGACACACAAAGGTATGGAATTTATCATTTGACTTCAAAACTAATACAGGGCAATCTTAAGTTGCACCTGTTTGAGAGAAGCACGTTCTACTCGCATAGACATGCCCAAGGCTCTTTGATCTAAGGGACAACAAAGAAATAACTATGAGTGAACCACAGGCACTTAAAGCAATTAAATAGAAAAGTTAGAGGAAACATGCCAAAGAGACTACATACGTTTCTTTCCATTAATATGATCCAAGTAGTTTGCCGAGTCCTTAACCACACACTCACAAACTGAGCAGTAGTATCCAGCCTGCAATAAATGTAATCCAAAAATTGTAAATGATACCATCCAGATAGCAAACAAAAACTGTGAAATCACTGGATAAGTCCTATTCCTAGTATTCCTTGGCGCATATGCACAACTAACATATATACAACTACCAACTACATCACAAGGATGAAAATTTCCCTAAGCCAGAGGCAGCGAAGATGTTCATCTTCAGCTGTATACCTCTTCCATCCTATCTCGGGTCCTGTAGTTTCATTCAGCTGAAGCTGGGAACCATACGCAAATTGTGCACCAAAAAGCATTCGCATTGGTGATGGGTCGAAGACAAAATGAGTGGAAATCATTTGTGGGTATTGACAAATGCCATAGATTTCTAACAGTGCTGCTATATAATGCCAGACTTTACCAAGAGAGGTCAGTAATGTCTTGCTCTCCAGGAAATTAACAGCCAGAATTATGGCAATAGTTAAATTTTAGGGACACGAGTCAAAAGACACAACTGGAAAATTTTATCATTTAAAGTTCAACATGAAACTGGAAAATTTTGAAATTCATTTTAAAAAAGTGCACCTATGATCCTAAACATATAACACATCCCCAAACAAAAGAAACTAAGGTCAACAACAGGAATTCAAAACTTGACAAGAAATCAAAATGAGAAAATAACAACATTTTTCCAATCCAAAAGTGCCTGAATACAAAAATTATCAATAAACACTAAAACAAATATGAAAAAGTTAAAGGCAAGTACCTGCTGACTTAGTGGTGCAACCGGTGTAACAACCTGCAAAAGTTTGCATGTTATCAGTACAGCAGAATAGCAGTATTATGTGATAACATTTTGGTACCTCTGGTGACCTACAACATTCAGTGGTTATATATTTAACAAAATACTGCATAGATGTTTGACATTCATTTAGAACCATTAGAGCATTGAACTTAGTAATTCACTGTTGACAGTAACATACCTGAGTTTTGCCCAAGCGAGATTCAAGGTCCACTTCATAATCTCTGTGCTTCAAGGGCTTCCTCTGCACCGGAGGACCTTTAGCTGCACCAATACGAATTTGTTGTTGTCACTCAAAGCAAACACAACTCCAACCTCAATACGAATTAGGTAACTTACCTTTAGCTTTCGATCGACCCTCCTCCTCCTGTTCAAAATTAAACACACACACACGCACAATTAAGCAACCTAAACTATTTAAAATCAGAAGCAGAAAAAGGGCAAGAAGAAACACCAACACAACACACCTGTCTCTCGCGCTCCCGTGCTCGTTCCAGGTACTCTTCTCGATCAAATTTTCTTCTGAATGTGTTGTCAACCCCAGCCACCTGATTCAAGTCAAATATCTAGATAATCAGAAAAACAAATAGAATCTTCCAAAATCATCGACGGATTGTGGAGACGAAAGGGGGAGATTCCAAATTTCTGCACTTACATTGTTACTGGTGTTAGACATTGATACAAGCAAAGCAAAGCAATGAAAACTAACAAATGTAGAGGCAGTTACAATGATCACAGAAGCTGTTTGATAATTGATTGAAATAAAGGGCACATTTCAGAGGATGCTATCAAACCCTAGTTTAAGCGGGGGAAGGAAGAAGAGTTTAAAACTCATATGTATAAAATAAAAATTCAAGATTAGCAATTGAGGGTGTTTGGTCTAGTGGTATGATTCTCGCTTCGGGTGCGAGAGGTCGCGAGTTCGATTCTCGCAACACCCCTTTTTATTTTTTCAAACGGCCAAACAATACTATGAATAACTATTTAGTTAATAATTTCACGATTTTATGATTAACTTAAATAGTCTTAGCATTGTAAGAGTAATAACTTTAAAGTTAATAACTTTTTCTTAACCTATATACAAAAGGTATTTTATGTTGTCATAATCATCAATTCTTCATATTGATGTACTAAGTATAATGTAAAATTATGCATTATCAGATGAATTCAATCTCCACTACTATATACTCTCTCTCTCTCTATATCATTTAAGCCAGTCTAAACATGTACATCAATAGAAAAAATCTACAATTCAATCACAGGTTTAATATATCATAAAATATAATAGTCTAATCATATATATATAATCAAATTCTGGGTCTTAAATATTGATTCATTATAAGAAAAAGACCTTGTAGATTGGTGTTTCATTATATAAAATAAATATCAAATACAAAAATTAATATATTTAATTTCTTAAAATTATTAAAATAATCTAAAAGAAAGTTAAGACCTGTACTGATTAAGTTATGTTAAAATTACAGAACTATGTAAACCTACGCCTTATCCAGAAAACTTCACTAATAATCCTCTAACTTTTAACAAACTATGGTCACTAGGGAAAAAAAAAAATCAATAACGAGAGCCACTTTATTGTGTTGATTTTAGTTAATTTTTTTTCTTGATTTGCTTGTATTTATTTCATTTTCCCTTTAGGTGGAAAAGAAGAAAAAAGAAACAGAGGAAAGTTAGAGCAACACCAAATCGAAGGAGAAGAGGTGAAAAGTGAGAGTAGTGACAGAAGAGGGTGGCTAGTGCGTTCACATTCATACCGAACACACACAAAAACATCAACAGAGATCGACGAAGAAGCAAACCGAACAATGTGGAGCTCCACAACGAGGATGATGGTGGCCTCTGCAGCCATAACGCTCATGATCTGTCTCTCATCGGCTTCAGCCGACGACGTCGTTGCGCTCACCGAGGACACCTTCAAAAAAGAGGTTGGCAAGGATCGTGCCGCTCTCGTCGAGTTTTACGCGCCCTGGTACGCGCCAATCGCGATTCTCTAACCTCACGGCGCCTCCATTTGACTGTTTCTATCATTGCGAATTATGAAATCTAATTGTGTTTTCAATGTCAGGTGTGGACATTGTAAAAGGCTTGCCCCGGAGTACGAACAACTCGGAACGAGTTTCAGGAAAACGAAGTCGGTTTTGATTGCGAAGGTTGGTTGTTTTTTAATGAGATTTAGTTTTTATTATGATTCGTTTTATTTTAGGAACGGAAGTTTTTTTTTATATCGGTAGAATCTCTTGATAGGTGGATTGTGATGAGCATAAAAGCGTTTGCAGTAAATATGGGGTTTCTGGTTACCCTACCATTCAATGGTTTCCCAAGGGATCTCTAGAACCAAGAAAGTGAGCACTTTGCCTTTACGTTCGCACTTTCTATTTTTTCTGATAGAAAATGTCAGAATATTCTTGTTCTTAACTTGTGGCTATTCATTGCATCTGATATCCGCTTTTGATTGAATTCTCTAGGTATGAAGGAGCACGCACCGCAGAAGCCCTTGCTGCGTTTGTGAACATTGAAGCAGGTATAAATAATGTCTTGCAGTGTCCATTTGGCGGATGTAAATATGCGTGTTTTAATTGATTCAAATGCTGATATGGGGGTTGTGAGTTTAGAATACTTTGAATTATTTATTATTAATCTGGCGAGGTGATTTGAAGATAGTAATCAACTTGCATTTCGTGGAATGTTGCGCCTATAAATATGTTTTTCAAGAATGTTGAAGATAATTTTTTTTTTGCACGTGTTGAGAAAGTTATCCCTTCATCCCATTGCATCTATTTGTAACTAAATGAATTTTGTTTCATTCATGCCTAACTGATTCATACTGGTTGAAATATTATCCAGAATTATCTTTGAGTCACTGTACCTAATACAATGAGAGGTAAAAGTGTTGCTTAGAGCTTGTCTAGGGGAAAGATAATTTTTTTTTTTTCCAGTAGAAAGGCTTTTAAAAACACTTACAGCTTTGTATTGTATCTGAACTGACACTGATACTTGGCAATACAAAATAACCATCTCATGTTTTTCCTCTTTTATTTCCACCCTGTTTACTGTCTCTATTTGTAGTAGGGTGACGATGTTGTCTTTCATTCTTTGTTGTGCATGGTATTTTAAGAAATGTTAGCAATATACTATGTTGAGCACACTATTATTGGCTAAAATTTATTGAAATCACGGAATTTTGTGGATTCACATATTATTTATGGAACCCCACTAACGATTCACAGTTTTCAATTAATTTTCACTCGTAGTAAAGAGTTTAAAAGCAAGAGTGTGTTGCTTGCACCTCTCTTGCATTTTTAGTATTTCTATAGTATAATTTCTTTGCATAGTATAAGTCAATTTAGCATTGATATCACATTTCTTGTTAATGCAGGTACTAATGTGAAGATAGCTTCTGCTCCATCCAGCGTGGTAATTCTCTCTCCAGGTAACTTTGATGAGGTTGTCTTGGATGAAACAAAAGATGTTCTGGTGGAATTCTATGCACCATGGTAAGTATAACTAGATGATCTGCTTTATTATATGGTTAGATTTTTTTTTTCATTTTCAATTTTTATTTTGAATATTTTTTTTGATAAATTTAATAATGTTTTATAGGTGTGGTCACTGCAAGGCCCTTGCCCCTGTAAGGATGTTCTTCGGTGCTTAGACTCCTATTATAGCTTATGGTTATTGTATCTTAATAAGTTTCACCTGCCTGTGATTATGTCAAAGGTCTATCCTGTCCTGATAAAGTTGTTACTATTTTTCAGACTTATGAAAAGGTTGCCGCTGCATTTAACCTGGATGAAGAAGTAGTTATAGCCAACGTCGATGCTGACAAGTATAAGAATTTGGCTGAGAAGTGAGTGCCTTGACATTTTGGTTTATCTCCTATTTAAGCTAGGTTGATCATATTTAAGAAGTACGCGTGCCTAATTTGGAAATTTTTCAATACAGATATGGTGTTAGTGGCTATCCTACACTGAAGTTTTTCCCAAAGAGCAATAAAGCTGGTGAAGATTATAGTGGTGGTCGTGATTTGGATGATTTTGTAGCCTTCATCAATGAGAAATGTGGTACATACCGTGATGGGAAGGGGCAGCTTAGTTCTAAAGTTAGTTAACCACATATGTTTATTAAAATGAAAGAGACCGCAATAATATCATTATAATGGCTACACTATTCTTATGTAGGCTGGTATAATAGAATCTCTAGATGACTTGGTGAAGGAGTTTGTGAATGCTGATGATAATGGAAAGAAGGCAGTATATTCCCAGCTCGAGGAGGAAGTTAAGAAGCTTAAGGGTTCTGCTGCCAGGTTTGAATGATTTAATGTTTCCATTCTGTTATGATTTCTCAGATTTTATTTTGAATTGTGATTATTGTGAAGCCATAAATGTTACTCACATTTCTTTCTTTAATTGTAAAGATTTATTTGTTTGATTTTATGACATTCGTCCTTTCTTGTTATGACCAGATATGGCAACCTCTACTTAAAACTTGCTAAAAAGAGTATGGAAAAGGGTTCAGACTATGCAAAGAATGAAATTCTTCGTCTTGACCGCATGCTTGAGAAGGTAATTGATCACATTTTCGTGTGATATCATGAATGTATTTGAGATTAATGTAATCAAAATATTATAAATGTGAGATATTATAAATGTGAGGTGCATATCATAATATAATTATTAGGTGTGTTCCACTCCATGGGATAGAATAGTATGTGAAATCATTTCTTGCTGATGAAAAGATATCATTATGAAACGATATTCTGGTCATGTCGATATTTATGTTGCATTTTTATTCTGTTGAACAAACCAGAAATTATATTCTGCATAAAACAGCAAGATCAAAATAATGAATATATTGGTAGAACTTTTTGCTACTCCTATTTTTTAAATCAGGTGCTTGACACCAAACCTTTTCTTGTAATTTATAAATATCATATTAGAGATCCGTAGTTTTGCTTGAAATGGAATTCTCTCAATTGTCATGCCGGTCTCTTCAACGGAACCATTTTTTTTTTTTTCATTTTTTCAAACGCTTATTACATTTTCAATCTGCAATTAAGACCCCTGCTGCTATTGGTGATTATGTAAATTGTAATGATGCACTTGGTTGTTGTTTATTACTTTGATTTTTAGTGTTAAGAATTTAAATTACTCGTCCTGACTGAAGTTTTCTGTCTTTTGAAGCAGTCAATCAGCCCAGCAAAAGCAGATGAATTCACTCTGAAGAAGAACATCTTATCCACATTTGCTTGATCTTAGTGCGATAGAAGAGTTATTTCTTTCTGTTCTGCAGGGAGACATGATTTATAATTCTCGGAGTTTCTAGGTTTTATCACCCTAGTTTTCTAGATGTCCCATTTCCTATAAGTAGTCTTTCCCACGCATTTTTGTAATGATCATTTGCCGAGTCTTAAAATTAAAACGAAGTACAATTTTCATATGAGAAATCACCATAATTAAAACGAAGTACAATTTTCATATGAGAAATCACCATACTCTAAATTGTTCAGGCTAGATCGATGTTGTGTTTTGTTTTTGCCTTCAATCAGCTTACAACTATAATCTCACATGTAAAAAATATTTTGCACAGAGCTTGTTTGTCTGCTGATAGGAAGCTTATAACATTATCTGTTGGACTTCAGAAACAAATGTGTTTTTTTTTTTAATTAGTTTAATTATTCATTTTATTCCTTTAGTTATGAAGTTCTTTTGTAGTTTATACACAAAAAATACTTTTTATAATTCATATAATTATATTATCTTTAATCTCTTTTAATTCTTCTAGAAAGCACAATATTAAAATGATGTGTTAAAGACTATGATTAAAGATGTCTTGTAACAAATTTTTACGAAAGTTAAAAGCAAGAATTCCGTAACATATGATGAAATGAGCAAATTAAACATGTTTTTATGATCTAGACAGCGAATCTGGTGGGTGAGTGTGAGCTTGCTGCATACAGTTGCATTGTATTGCTACTTTCGATTCGATCGCATCTTACATTAAATTTAAATGCGTAAAGGAGTATGAGATTGATTCTTAATGCTAACCAACTGCTTGAGTGTGGTGTGAGATTAATTCTATTTTCATTGTATTTTATGTTTGAAATATTCCTACTCGAAGTTCTATACTAATTTGTCGTGAAAATCATTCATGTAACTAGAAATCTAATACCACAATACAAACAGATTTAAACAATTTGACATTTTTACAATATTAGAATCATTTTTCTTATTTTGTTAGCACCATTGTCCACTTTATGTGGTATTTGTTTAAACAATACAGTGATTACAGGTAGAATTACGTGTATGAGGTCATTGGCCAGGGGCCTGGTACCACCTGACTGTAGGATGGGAGAGAAAAGCTGATGTGGACTTAGGGGAATCCACCTCCTTCAGATCAGAAGCAGAAGTAATAGGTTACCATGTTTTTGGTACTGTTTGTGTAAGGTCCACAGAGGAGGAGGAGCCCCCACCTTTCCCTGTTCATGTTATGAGATTGAACGTCACACTCCCCTTTATCCTCCCCATTCCTCTCTATGTTTCATCCTAAACAGACAAAATGGAGTGTCACTTCCATCATCCCTAGACTTTGTTATGCTACATTCACCCATTCCCCCTCAAACACAACAATTATTTTACTCTCCTTACATTTTATAGGTTACATGGAAAAATTAACAAATCTGATCATCATAATTCAACTATATTTACTTTAAAATATCTAAGTTACCAACATTGTTAATAGTTAATCAAGAATGTGATTGTCAAGAACATTCTAAACGTATAATGATTCATTAAAGTTTTTTATAAAAATATTTATAATTTAAATTTTAAAGAATTTATAAAATATAAAATTATAATATTTGAAAGAATGTTATTAATTCACAAGAATTTAAAGGAGTTTACATATTTAAAAATAAAAATAATAAATAGTATGCATTTCTTCCTTTTTTTATAATATATTTATTTATTATCTTATTCTAAAAAATGATGTGAATTGAAAACAATTTAAGTTGCGCCGAGTCACTATTAAATAATTTTGTTAATAACTAAAAATTATAGGTTCTGATATAGATTTTGTTAAAATCAATATGGTTTCGAGTAACATAACTAAAAATTCTAGTTAATAAGGTTCATTGTTAAAAAACTTAGACTTCAATTTTAGTAAAAACTTTCTCCTTTCAAGATTTGAGGGAGTTCAAAATTGTTCAAAGTAATAAAAAAAATGTGGTGTGATTTTGTAACAAAACCATCTTATCACAGACTTGGGCCGACCTCATTGACTCAATACTTCAGTCATTGCCTACCTTGAAAAATCTCTCCATCACTAGACATTCATCCTAAGTAGTTAATCTAATAATTGATAGCACCACTAGTTCGGTAAAGTAATTTTATAACAACATTTTATCTCTTCTCTTATTTTTTCTAGTATGAAAACCAAAGATCAAAATGATTGAAAAACATAGAGCATAGCAGATTGCAAGTTTTCACAAATTTGTTGGCAATTCATTATGAAATAATCTTAACCACTTTATGTCCACATCTTCAGAAACAGGTGTCACACTCAGGATTTGCAGCCTCTTATTTTTTAACAGAATCCATTAAGATATGTCAAATATGATAAGGCCATAATAATTATAGTGTTGCATGCAATACCATATGCCCCCACTCCAAGCAGATAGATCATCTTATTTACAACTAGACAAGGGCAAAGTTGGTGATCTCATGAATTTGCCCTATTCCGAATCCCGACGGATGTACAATTTGCATAAACAACAAAAAGTTTAGGACACCAAAGATGCCAACAAACACAAGCATCTTTCAATTGTGGGTCTGCTTAGAGCTATACCAGAAACATCTTCCAACTGTGTTTGCACACTTACCCTGGCTCCTCACACCCTCCCCACACCACGTGGACTCTGTAACTGTTCCCTTTTATCATTTTCAATTCAATTGGTGAGGAATCCCTTAACCTTATCATTAATTAACATAACAACACAGCATATGACAATCCAATGCTGTAATGTAATCCTTCTCTCTCTCTCTCTCGATAGTAGTACAAGCTGTATGTATGCATACCAATTATGCCCTTATTCAGGTCTAATCTAGCACAGCGAGCATAAACAGTAAATAACATGCAGTGTGTGAGTAGCATTGAAACAACATTGTATACTGTTTATGAGAATCTACAGAGACATGAGATGGAAGAAAGCTCAAGTTTCATCCACGGTGGGAAATGGACGATACAACAATAATCAACTAAGCGATTCCAAAGCGATACAAGAACAAATAACAATGATATCTGTACAACTTTTTCTTTTTATATAAATATTGAGAACATAAGAACAGGAAAATTTACCTGGAAGAGACCGGGTTTAAGACTCTGGCGAAACCACTCATAGCACCATATCCTTTGGAACTAAATCCCAAGCACCCAAGCAAGCCTTGTCTATATGGCAAAAATGTTTTTCTTCTCAACTCCTCCGCTTGGGCTCGGTTCGCTTTATAATGCAACTCGTGCGGCGATGCCGGTAACCGCTTCTTTCCGATGCCGTTAGTGGGCTTTTCTGTGAGCTTCTTGGACTTGGGCGGCCCATTTCCCTGATGATTTTGGGCCTTCTTATCCTTGGTCGGAGAGAAGGAAATAGTGGACCAGAACTTGTTGTTGCTCCTTCCCTCGCTTTTACTTCTGAGAAAATCCTTCAAGAAAACCCATCTCTTGGAACTCCTCCCTGTTGCACCACCACTGGAAGGGGTCACGTTTTCCTTCTTCTCCGTTTTCACCTCGCTCACCACATCCTCATTCTCTGTCCACTCCAGAGGCGTGTTCCTCAGCGGAGACAGGGATCTCGTCCTTCTCCGGAGAGACTTATTGCGCAGCCTCAGATCTCTACCTCGTGCATGCTCTTCAACTTCCTCGTTTTCCTCCTCCTCTTCTTCTTCCAGATCCAGCAAGGGAGCCAGCACCTGCGGACGCTCCAAGTGGGTTGAGAGCTTCATGGGCCGGATCTGACCGTTCAAGAATAACTCGTCTGCCGAGCTCATCGAACCCGAACCGTTAAACCCCGTCGACCCGAACCGGGCTGAGAACTCAAAGTCGCAGCAGGAGGAGGAGGAGGTTTTCTCGAAGGAAGAGGATGAGTAAGTGGAAGCTGCTGTTATGGTGAAGTGCATTGGACTCGCCGGAGCGCTGTAGAAGAAGCCCCCGCCGGCTGCAGGTCCCCGGCCTGGACTGGAAGGGGCGCTAACGTAGGGAGTGGAGCAGCTGCTGTCGATGTCCTCGAAGAGGGAAGGGTCTTCTTCTGGGTTTGCTTTTTCGCCATTATTGCTCCGGGTTTGGAGCTCCATTGTTCTGCTATGGTGTCCCAAGAGAGAGAAAGGTGCAGAGCCTGCAACTGCAACTGCAGGAACGGCTGGTGGTGCAGAAAATTAAGGAAGACAAATGAATAAATAAATACTATAACAATATTAACAGAACACAACAGAGATTGCCTTCCAAAATTGTCCTTCCCACTCTTCTTTTATATCCTTCATTGCCATTGCTGAAGAAATTTTATAAGCAATTAATTAATTAAAAATTTATAATACAACAGGGCATGAGACAAGAGCATCAAAGTTTTTTATTCTATATTTTTGTAATAGTTATCTCAGTTATTATAAAATTATCTTTAAAGAAAATAAAATAATATCTTTTCCGTATACACGAGAATTCATAATAAAAGAAAAGAACATTATTTAGCTAGGAAATTAGTTTACTATAGCTTCCTTTCTGATGAGAATTTTAGAGATAGATTCTAAGTAGTTTGTCCTAATGGTGTATTGTTTATATAAAAACTACTTTTCAATGAACCAGTTGAAGCAAATAACTACTTACTGTTAAAAAAACAAATAGATGTGAAGTGAGTGAAAACTTTCAAATAGATCTGAAGTGAAAACTTTAGTTCATTAATTAATTTTGGACTCCATCAAAAAAACAATTGTGTTTATGAGGGTTGACTTCAACATCGATGGATGTCTCTTCTATTATAACATTTAATTTTACTGTGGAGTGAAGTAATGCAATTATAAAATATATACCACAAAGTCAACTTCTCCATTATCAAACCTTTTGCTGAATTGTTCAAAGGTAAGCAATTATCAACTAATATTATAGAGAAGGATTTTTAAAGTTATCTTGGTATTTTAACTTAATATATATCTTTTTTAAGTGGTGGAACTTAGAAGGTACAGATCCATGACCCTCCAATTTTCTATTTTAAATTGTATATATACTCATATTAGATAAGAGTTTATCGGTATACTTCATAACACTGTTTTTATTTAAACAAATAACACGCAGATCATGTAATTAACATATAAAAATTTATTTACTTACTTAATAGTCCTGGAATATGAGAAAAAGAGTTATATATCTTTTTATTAAATATTACAAAATTAATAATATTTTATAGATTGAATGGAAAAGTAAATTTCATCAATAATTAAATTATAATTTTATATCATCAGAACTATTTATATTAAATTTTATTAAAATTAAATACTGATAACAAAATAATTAAATAATTATTATATTTTAATATATTTTTAAAAATATATATTACATCAATTTTTTATCCAAACTATAAAATAATTTTAAATTAACATAAAATTTTATAAATATACTTTATACAGGTTATATATTAATATAACTGTTGTTTTGAAGGGTTATATATATTTGTGTGATTTTTTTATAGTTTTTTTGGTACGGTTACAATTCACTTTATAAAAGATAAATTTATATAGTATTAAACTAACATTATACATTCCATGTATTTTTTCTATTATTCAAGTAGTCTTTTAGTTTTACAAAAATTCAACTATAAAATATGTAACATCCTCTATATATTATTAATTTTATTATAACTCAACAAAGGACAGCTTCAAAATATCCAGTAATTTAAAATAAAAAAATTAAATATATATATATATATATATATATATATATATATATATAAAAAAATATATAAAATATATATTTTTTTGTTTTCTATATATAATATAAATTTTATATATTTTATATATATAT
>Ga0099825_1006031_pt1 | contig 15325 bp, 4 predicted proteins | sample SiratroredBW_FD_76838 | JGI IMG/M metagenome (GOLD analysis project Ga0099825, IMG submission 76838) | Root nodule microbial communities of legume samples collected from California, USA - Siratro red BW | ecosystem: Host-associated > Plants > Roots > Nodule | place: USA: California | collected... | reverse complement strand
TATTTTTTATATATATATATATATATATATATATATATATATATATATATATATATATATATATATCTTGTTTATATGAACTGCGATAACGATATAATATACATAAACATATAGCTATAAGTACAGGAGTAATATCTAAATAATTTATGCACGAGACGGTATATATATTCTCGTAAAAACTTAATATGTTAGTTCATTAATTTGCTTTAATTGGTTAAATGTACTTAAAAAAATTCATTTATATAATATTCATATAGAAAAATATAATTAAAAGAAATAAAGACAAATATAAATATACAATTATGCTATAAAGATAAACAGACACAGAAAATATTATTATATAAATAATAAAATAAGTTAATATAATAAGATAATTTGTAGAGTCTTTATTATTTTTTGTGTGCTTATTTTCTGTATTAAATTTTAGTTTTAGTTTTCCATTTAAATGACATTGAAAACTACTAATGCAACTAAATTATAAATAATATGTTCTGGTAAACACGAAGAGACTAACTTTTCTTTGATCTTATATTAAAGACTGAGAAAAATATTAAAATAAGGTCTTGAGATTCAAGAACAAAAAGCATGACAAGAATTAGGTGGAACAAAAAGATATTTAAGTTTAGACCAATTCAAACGCATCATTTTAAAAAATTTACCCAATTCCAAATCCATAAAATAAAATTAACAAATTAAATCTTTTTAGGAAAATCCGTAAAAAAAAAATATTAAGAAGATTTCAAATAATAAGAACTGAATCAAAAATTACAGACACTATCTTTAATTTAAAATCTTAAATTTGTACGTTTTTTTTTATATGTTATTTAACAATCTTAATTTTATTTAATATAAAACTTAAACTCACACTTTTAATACTTAATAAATTTAATATTATATATTTATAATATAAATAAATTAATTAAAACTAATAAGTTTGATGGATGAACTAAATTTTTTAAAGGATTGAAAATGTCATTCCATTGGGGAAATTAATGTTGGGTTAACCTGCTTTACTACTCTAAGTATAAAGTTTTAATTTTTAAACTGAGATATGAAGGTTTTCAATTGATTTTTTTTTTTAATGGTTTAAAATGAAATAATATAATTAACTTTAATATCGGTTAAGAATTTAACTTAAAATTTTATTATAATATTATTTAAAATATTCAAACTTACTTTTTTTCTAACTCATTTTCGATCGAACTCCAGATTATTTCATATCAATTTATCCATGTGTCAGCATTAACAATATGCGGAAAAAATAATAAGCTTCGCACATAAGCTTTGCTAAAGTAAGAGATTGTCTTACATTCTACAAAAGCATTATCCACTATACTATAAATTCATATTTATGAAAGAGCATAATTATACTATAAATTCGTAAGAAAATATGTTAAAGCTTGTACTAATTAAAAAATATAACTTAAACATATATACCATATCTATATGCAAATATAAGTATTTATAAAAAAGTAATTTTTTTTTATTTTTTTAAATATTGTTCCATGCACTTGTATTTATATTTGCTTGTATAAATAATACAATCAATTCAGTTCACAACCAATATTTACTAAAGAAAACTATTAAAATAAATTTCAATATAATAAAAAATATATAAAAAGATAATTTAATTAACAAACTACGTTACTTAAGTATCTCTGTCCATAATTTCTATATTAAGGATTTTTAAAATATTTTCTTAAAACTTATATTAAATATGTCGTACCAAAAAACAATATCTCATTCAATCCTAAATTCAATCTTCACAACTAATGTTTCATTAAATTTTAAACTCAATCCTCACATGTGAATCCAAAAGTAAAATAATAGATCAAAATAAGTTTAAAACAACTCAAATCTACATTTACAATGTTAAAGTGTTAAAGTGTGTAAGAATTTTTATAAACTTTTTGTTTCCTCAACTTCTTACCACACATAAATTTATTTTAAATAAATTAAGTGAAGTGTTATACAGTAATTCTTTTAATTTTGATTTATTTGAAAAATATAATTACATTATTTATCTATATATTTTAGATGTATTGAACACCAACATAGTAATAATTATTAATATGCACATAAAAATACTTCATTATTAATGATTTCATATTTATTATATCAAAATCTCATAGATTACTTATATACATATTATGGTCTATTGATATCTTTGACCATTTAGAGGTGAATAAATTGTCTAATGTTTCAACAATTAATCATTTTTAGCTGAGTGTATCATTTTACAACAAAACAAGTCCTATCCTCTTTAACATCTCAATTGAATTTTATATTTTATCATATATATCAATTCACACTCAATAAGTGTCTTTCTTGGAGGTAAGTTAGTAAAGTATCATATATTATTTTTTCCGAGAGCCTTAATTTTTGTCTTCATGACTATAATCCATTCGAGTGAATGAATAACTTTCTCATTTAGTCTTGGTTCACATTGTGAAGAGATGGAAAAAAAAAGTATATTTAAGATGATTAACAAACAAACTTCTATATATATATATATATATATTAAAATAAACTTGAGAAAATATCAAATTTTGTTAGAGTCTTGTATTTTATTTATCTATAATAATTTTGTGAGTTGATGATGATAATCATTCAAAAAAGATGGAACATTTTGTGTTTAAAAGATATCAAAAATTCTTAATTACTTCTTTTTTGTTATTTTTAGGTGTTATGCCATATATTATTTTTAAAATTTTATCATATGAGTAAGAATATAGATGATTAAAACACATCTTCATTATTATCATAACTGTTCTATAATAAAATTGTTTGTTTATTTGATTAAAAATGTGTTTCAAACAAAAAAATTTATATGCTATGAATATTTATTATAACATAAACTTTGGTCCCAATTTTAAAACCAAGAAAGTAACATTTACAAAATATTTGACTAAAGTTGTTCCTATTAACTTCTATAACATAGGCTAGACAAAGACAAATGAAAACTACAAACATATTTGGTTTTTTATAATATAACATTTCAAATGAGCTCTTGTTAATATAAGGGAAAATATGTTTATTTATAAAATAAATTACATGAAATATAGTATAGGACTAAAAAATCTTCAAAAGATTGAATTGAAACATGATACAACCTGTAACATTCAAAGTATGTTAATATTTTCTTTTAACATGATACAAACACATTCAAAATATGTTAATATTTTTTTTAACAATAGAATTTTATTAAGATTTCTATTTAGGTGTTTTAATGTAAGTTATTTAATGTATTTTTTCAAAATTATTAATTTTTTTTAACAAAAACTCTTGTTCATTATTGTTTCTAATAATTTTGATGTTTTTTTATCAAACTAATTTAAACGAGACAACAAAGTAAATAGATGATTTTTTTATTTTACTTTCAATTTTCATTATATTTAATTATCTCTTGTATTCATAAAAGAAATATTAAAGAATCTTTTATGTCAACATGTAGTAAATCAAAAGCACTAAGGAAAACACAACAACTTATTTTTGATAAATGAAAAATATTACATATTTTAATTTTAACACAATGTATGTCGTTAAAGCTTTTATGAACATGTTCTATAATCTTGTGTTAATTTTAATTTGATTTAATTTCTGAATTTTTTAGAAAAAATAAAAATTAAATAAATGTATTTATAATACAATATTATATTCATATTCATATTTATATTAATATTATATATTTTAAAATAGTATAAACACACTTTAATTTTAAGTTTTATTTTTATTTTATAATTAAATTGATACATTAAGTGAATAAAATAAATTAATTTAATATTTGTAAACATCTGGACCTGAAGACATAACATTTCATCCTTACATGGGCAATGGTTAGAGCACATCTTGGACTAACACATCATGAACACAAACTAATTTGGGAAACATTTTGTTTGTGAAAACATTACAAAATCTTAATAATTTGGGAAAATTTAAATAATTAAATTAAAATTTGTGGCCAATGAATAAATCCGTTCCTCTCTGTTTGGCGAGTACATGGGACTCAAGAAGCACGTTTAAGAAATAACGTAGCGCCTTATCATGTCTCCCGCCATCACCACTTCGATACAGCCGTTATCCCTCGCCGTCGCTTCGGCGGCGCGTCCTCCGCGGAAGACGGCGACGGTTAAGACCGGCAAAAAGCAAAAGCAAACCAGCCTCGGCTTCGGCGGCGACAAGAAGGAGACAAAGTGGCACTGCGTGGAGGGTTGTGGGGCATGCTGTAAACTCCAAAAGGGCCCTTCTTATCCCTCTCCTGAAGAAATTTTCGACGACCCTTCTGATGTTCAGGTCCATTTTCTATTTCTAGCTTTTTGTTTTTCAAAAAAAAAAATAAAAAAAAAATCAAATTAACATGTACTAGGTTAGAGTGGTATCGAATTCGGTTTCCTTAACCATGGTCTTTCAACATTTGAGTCTTGTAGACGAAAGAATGTGAATGAGAGGAAAATTTTCACTCTAGAGTAATTAGTTAAGCTCCACAATAGAGATTAATATTAGTCATAGTGATAGAAAAGAATGGTGGATACAACGTAGTTATAAAAAGTTCAAATAATTTGTTTGTTCTTTTATTTTTGTCACATGTGATATACTCTGTGAATTGAGCTATTAACATGCCATTTTAATGATTGATTTGTGTTACTGTGATGAATTTCAGCTCTACAATAGCTTGATAGGACCAGATGGATGGTGTATCCATTATGAGAAGAGTACTCGGAAATGTTCCATTTACCCTGGTTGCTCATTATGCATCCCATTGTTGTTGTTTGAATTTCAATTATTTCATTGATGTGAATGTTAGGTTTAGAGTTAAACTTGTCATTCCTTTGTTCTTCTTCAGATCGTCCGTATTTTTGCCGTGCGGAGCCAGAGGTGTTTAAATCTTTGTTTGGGGTTAAAGAGAAGAATTTCCACAAGGAGGCCTGCAGGTCCACCTTTCTCACTTTTTAATTAAGCATTTCATTAAGAATCAAACTATGATTATAAGGGAAACTATCTTGACCTAATGAATGGTTAAAAGTAATGTAAGTAAAATAATCTCTGCCATTCAAAACTGAAGGGTGTTTGAAGATTAACTTGTTTCACGTGCTCCCTAGATAGTTTCCCTCTGTTTAGTTCAAGTGTCTGTCTACTCCCTAGTGGCTTTAAGCAATATAATGGGGAAAGAATGTCATGAATTTTGTGAGATTGGACAATTCTGAGGCTTTTATTTGAGGCCGTAGCAAAATGTTGGTGCCTTGAGATTCTATTTTTTTAAAGCTGGAATTAGGTGCAACGTTGTGTCAAGATTTGGTAATGAAGCTTCTGGGGAGCTGGTTATATTTATGAGGAGGTTCTGCAGTATCTCTAGTTGGAATACACAGTTAATTATATATGCTAAGAAAGAAAAGTAAGTTCTACACATACAATGAAGTTAACATTTGTCAACCTTTGCCTTTATTTGGTTGAGGAACTAATGGTGGGTTGGAGCTTTCGAAACGATGCTATTGGCATAGTAGATTGATTATAACATTGCAGTATGGTGCACCTGAACTTCTAACTGGACGTGTGACTTTGCTAGATGCCTGAACCTGAGGTATAAATCAATCATCACTCCTCACAATGGAGAAGAGTTGTTCATAGTGTGTTGAGGCTAGGACACGTGCATGCTGAATTTTGCTAAAGCAGAACTCATTTCAAATTTTGTTACGTTGTCCCATATTTTCGTGTGACTTTTTAGCAATTTCTTCACTGAAAATATTGTACAAAGAAAAAGGCAAAAATTAATAAGCAGAACATTTCCTTGAAGGCTGAAGCTATTTTTTCTTGAAACAAAGGCACCCAAAGAAGTGTGCTTCTTATCCAATCTTCTTTCTTTCTTGCAGTTTCTGCAGGGATTCAATTAAGGCTATTTATGGTTCCAATTCAGAGGAACTTTATAATTTCAACAGCTCAATAAGGAAATCTTCTAGTTAGAATTTTTGGGCTTTGGATTCGTAATTGCTCAAGGTTATCATCTTGTCTTTGCGTCCATTGATTATTATGCTGGTGGTAGTTTCCTTGTTTATAACTTCTGATATATGATTTCTTGAACTGATGCATGTACTATCTGAATTTATAAAGTGGAACCTAGCAACAGCGGAAAAAATAACTATACATAATGAACCTTTTTGGGAATTATTGATTCTTGCCTTGTATCTTATTTTGGGATAACTTAAAGACCCTAATTAGTTAAACCAACTATTTAATCTCTTATTGTTTTTTCACTGCCCAACATTAAGTTCCATACAACATTGCTGATGGGTGTGTGGTAAAATTTCCCCTTAAACTTGACTAGTAACTCTTTATTACATTAACATGTGAGACACTGCTATTCCTTCCATTCCGTTAGAATCCTCCATATTTAGTATCTGCCATATTAAAAATAAGGTAAAGACTAGAGTTCATGTAATAAGAAATTGAGAATCTTTCCTTATCCGTGGGTGCATCTTCTTTCTGCGAAACTTACAAGCTGTTCCCTGAAATTTTTAAGATGCCAAAATTTGACTGAACTTGGATCATATACTAAATGAAATATTTGTGACAGCAGGCTTTCCCAGGCTTGCTTCTTGTCTGGGATGGGACGATTTCTGCTCACAATGCATACGTTTAAGCCTTTCAAGCACTGTGCTGCGAAACTCTACTCCTATTGAAGCATGGTTACTATGTTGGTGTTCATAGACTGGCAAACAATTTTTCATGTTCCTCTAGCACTATGTTTAGAAATGCTTACTTTGATAATCACGGTTCAGGTTTCCTATGCCACTTTTCTTACTTCTCTGTTAAACAGAAGCAACAACAGCAGGTTCACAATTGAAAACATCGTCTGCGGGTTGCTGAATTCTAAGAACTTGGAATATGAGCTTATATTGGTGGTTAGCAAATAATTAGAAGTTTGGCACTTACCATGAAAGTATTGTTCAGATCCAAAAAAGGAAATGCAAATGTATGAAAGACTACTATGACTTTGGATATACTGAAAAATGCTATATAGGACGAAAATAAGTTAAGTCAATTAATTTATTTATTTTTTGTATTGGTTTTACATTTTTTTAAATTTGAACATTGTCATTCATTTGTTATCTTTCTCGTTGATTATAATAATTGCTTTGAAATTTCTTATATCAACGTATAACAAATAACAAAATTACGTATGGTTTTCAATGATTACCTAATATCAGATTTTATTTATATCTTGGATTATTTAATGTAATATCACCATCGACTGCCACCCAAATACACTTTGATTTACGTATTTGAAATAATATAATAACTAAATATATATTTCACCATAAAAAAAGTACAAAATATACACTATCTATGTGTTTTTAAAATTCTTATAAGTTCTTTCAAATATTATGATTTCATTTTTCATAAATTCTTTAAAATCTAAATTACAAAATCCTAATTATAAAAGTCTTTAAAAAAATCATTATATTATTTCATAATCTTTTAAAATCTACGTAACCTTTATATATATATATTGAATACACCCTTAATATGGTGATGGGTGGTATTGACTTTGTTTGAGTGATAGCTAGTACTAGAGTCTACACACAAACACTGCGAAATGCACGAGAATCCTAATGCCTATAAAAATAATGGTCATTCATGACTATTTATTTGTTTTCCCATTTTATCCAGATGAAGTACGACATTTATTTATTTTGCTTCTGAATATGCTGTGCAACACAGTACTCTGTCATATGTACAAGTGGATACGAACATTGACACCTTTCTTTCCACCTTGATGAATATCTATCTCCTATAGATCGTGATAGTTGCCTATTAAACCAGAAGAAAAATAACTTTTCGTCGTTTCGTAAACAAAATTGCAGTGGACGTATACTGTGCACGACGAAGTTTGTTTACTATGATTATTTCATATTACAGTACCAAGGCCCAGCTCATCCCCAGCGTCATCATCATCTTCAAATAACTTCAAAAGCCGAGCCTGGTCCTGTTCCCTTATCTTCTTTTCCCAAAACTTATATGCACCCACCACTCCAAGAATCAGTATAATTGAAACCAAAGTACACAGCAAAACCACAACACCTATATGCATTCCTTTTCCATCATCATGCTCATCAACTACAGAACATGAATACAAGTAATTTTGTTAATATATAAAATACACCAAAGGTAATCAAGTAAATGAGTAACAAACGTACCATGTAAATAAAATTTAAGTGCTATACATCAGTAAAAGTTTGGGAGAGGGGGCAGGGAGGGGATGTTGTGGATATTTCTCTCCATGATTTATAAAATAAGTTATGAAAAAAAAAAATCCTGAAAGATTCCTTCAAAAACGCAAGGAAGTGGAGCAAACTAAATTCTGGCATACCTAGTAATTCCGCAGGTTGATCCGTTAATAAAGATTCAATATTAAAAATAAAATAGTTATGATAAAAAAATTATTTATTTACAATAAATAATGATATCGTTAAATCTAAAAGGTGTTTATCCTACATTAGTTACTAGTTAGTTCGTATAAGTTTTGTAGTCAAATTCTGTTTGAACTATGGAATTATGCAGATTTGCACAATAGATCACAATAGAGGGGCGTTTGCATAGTAAACACAAAATACAGAAGATAAACAGAGCAATTTAGTTTATTAGTATTATTATTTGTTTGCTTACAATCTGAATTAAAAGGCTATTGAATTTAAGTCATCTTTAATTTTTTAATTCAAATACCCAAGTAATCCATGGTGAACAAATTCAATACAATAGCAATGGAGGTTACTTGCTCTTCGTTGACATAAATCATTCTCTGAAATTTAAGCAATAAACACTCGAACTACAGATCAAAAGAATCATTCATACAAATTGAAATGAAATGCTTTTGAAAAATATACAACTTCTGCAGTTGCATCTCCTATGTCAACTTTTTTTCAAATAACTAGTGGACATATGCTGTCAAATGGCATGATTATGGTAATAAAGAATCATTAAAGAAAAAAGGTTGCAAATACTCACCAGCAGCAAGTGATAAGCACTCTGAGCACAGAAAAGTAGCACTGAATTGCTTTTCCTGGAACCGAATGTATTCACCATCAGGTGCAGTAAAGTCAGATGGACAAAACTCCCATTTGTCAAGTACATCATCCGAAGTAATGCTGTCTTCCTCATAGAATCCACACCGCTTGCATTTTTTACTTGTAAAGTTGCTTAAAGGCTGAAAGTACAAAGCAAAATTCAAGTATTAGCCAAAACAGTAACACATGCAGCTCAAATGTGAAGGTACTTGGAATTTAATGACTGAGCCTTAGGTTCCTAAGCAAAGCAGTTCCTCAAAGTTCACAGATTAGTCCACGAATTGTAGTTAAAATCAAAATGACATTGCATTTGCATTGCTTGTATCTAAATTTCCCATTTCCAGGACCTAAAGTCAAAAACAGAGTCCCCTTGATTGAACCAGAACTATATTCCTAGGCAGTCTACTGTTGAAAGTTAATAATTACTTACTTGGCCAAATAAGCAAGGGGTCAAAACTTCACTTGTGACACATATCGCCCCAATTCCATATAGGTGTGTATATGAATTCACATTACATCATTCAAAATCGTGTTAATTACCAGTTAAAGTGATTTTCAGTGAATGTTCACATGTTTCATTTCACATCAAAGATTTGATTCTAAATCCTAAACTAATTCTGAGTCGATGTAACCTTGGGTAAATTGTGTAAGATAAAAGAATGTTTTAGTTCTAAGTTGCTTTGAAAATAAAAACATACAAGCATCAATCACTTCATTTCAAAATTACTTTACTTCATAATCAAATTTGCGAACGCTCATCCAAATTAAGATAGTCTGAGTCAGTCAAATTTACGTATGCAGACATATGGCAATGGAATCACTTGATTTACTTCTAATGAATTGGTGACGGGTATAAAACATAAGTAAGAACAACAAAAAAAGAAAACTAACACATAAAAGTAGTTCATTCAAATCCAAAAAGAAAAACATACTTAAAAATAAAATTTATCCAAATTTTAATTACCTCATAAATTTGGCTATTTTTACCAAAGTCTTTTTTAAAAAAAAAAATTGTTCAATTGAGTAGTCAAAATAATCTTTTAAATTTCATATAAGTATCCTGTTTGATTGTTGTTAATTGACTCATTCTCTTTCCAAAAGTAAGTTGACCAGCAAGTCTAGAGACAAAGGAGAGGTAAAAAAAAAACAAGTTGACAGGAGAGACAAAAGACAAAAGACAGAAGTATTGGCTTGATAGCCAAAAATCCAACAATACTTATACAAAATAAAAAATACTTTAAATACTCAATATAACCAAAATCTTTAAGACTTAGTTGAAAATAAATTTAGGAACGGTGAAAACTTAATTCAGCCTAAAAAAAGACAAAATTAAGACGTAAAAGTAGCTCCCTGAAATCCAAAAAGGAGAGCAAAAACTGGAAAAATAACCTGCCAAGATTCTTCACCACTGAAAGCATACAAGGAATGCGATCTCTTGACATCTAGAAGCACGGTCTTGGATTCCCCTTTGCACTGGAAATACACAGTTCTAGTGGCTTTCAGCCACTCGTGCGTTTTAAATACCTCAATTGATCTCAGCGACACAACTGCACATAACGTCGACCCTGCGCAAAAGAAAACAACATAGCACAACCATTCAAACACGCACACAATTAATTTCTCGTTGTATTTTAAAAATTCCACATATATCAATTACAGTCGTCGAAATTTCCCTAACCGAATAATCACACGCTTTATGAACGAAAATGCTTGTTCAGTGAATTCACTGTCCGTGCCGGTGACAGGTTATGAATCAATGAGGAAAAAAGAGAAGCCGTTAAGTCGGGAGAGAAATTTTACCTGGAAAAGAAGTGAAGAATATGGAAGAGATGAAAAGAAGAAGAGGAACCCTAGAATTGGGATTCAACATGGCGAGAAGTAGAATGCAAGAAAATGGTTATTCTTGGTTGTTTTGGAGTGCGCGAGACTGACCAGGTCGTCCCGTCTGGTCTACGCAATGTGCGCAATACGCACCAGTCAACCGGAAAAAACCAGGAAGCTGCCACGTCACTGCCGGCGAGGCCTGCCGTTGACTTGGACCTTGTACTCATCTGCGACCAGCAGAGACTATTTCGGCACCTGAACATGTGAAGTAGCTTCAGTTTAATCTTTTTTCTTTAGAGAAAACATTATTTGTATTATGTTATTTTTTTTTCATCCGTTAAAATTAATTATAATAATAATGTTTATTTTACATGTTAGTATATATATATATATATATAATAATTAATTTTAAGTAGCTTAAAAACTCATCTAATGATTTCACTAATAGTTGCGGCACAATTATTTCAAATTTGGAGTAACAAAATGAACTAGTATATTCTAATTTTGTTCGCTTCATTGTTAGTTTATTGAAATGCGATGAAATAACTTGATTCGTTATAATTAGAATAACTTGATCCGTTATATCGCATCATCTTTATTATTTAACACACCAAGTTCTTACATTCTTCTAATTTATACGATATAGTTTATTACAATTGTTGTTTTTTTTTTTTTTTTTGTTTAAAAATACATTTTAACAAATTTATTTATTAAATTTTGCTTTTAAATTATAGTAAAGAGTTAATATGCTAAAAACTGTAAAACAAAATTGGTCTGGTTTAGATTAATTACGTGTTTTTAAATTTGAAGCAGCGGTTAAACTCTTGTTAATAAAAAATCCTTAAACAACTTAAGTTGGAAAAGAAACTTTCCCATTAATATTTTTATAAAAAAATAAAAAATAAAAAACAAATTTCTTTATAAGTTAAAAATTTGATATTTTTTAGTTGTTGTAGTTGTTTCAAAAATTAAACCATGCATGCATTAATATGAATTCATTTAAATTGTAAAAAAAAAAAATGAGAATGAGTTATTAAATATGAATTGATTATATAATTAATATTGATTTGCAATATATCATTACTTTGTGTCACTGTCTAGGTTTTTTTTTTCAATATTTCTTATTTTACTTTTGAAACAACATATGTTTGTGGACTCGTAATTTTCTCTTGTCCATTAACTTAATTAAATCATATTCTTTTCTTACATCCACAGGTTTTGATTTTGTAATTTTATATTAAAATCGACGATATATTAAACTATAGGTTTTGAATTGAGTAGGAAGTCAATTGTGAAAGAAAATATTTTTTTCAAAGAGACAGTCATTTAGCTCTTTATTTTTATTTTTTTATAATTCAGTAAATTATTAAATTGAAATTAATTTTTCTTCTGTTTTGTAGGGTGTGAATATATCTTTATATTTTATACATAAACTACAAGCGCTTAATTTTGATTGAACGAATTGATCTTAATATATTGAAAAATAAATGTTGAAGAAAATCAGTTAAAATAATTTATTATATGATTATCATTCTTAAAACTCCAAAGATAATTTTATAATAAAAATATCATTATTTTATTTAAAAATAATTTTAAAAAATTGTTATTTGTGTGTTTATCATTTAATAAGAGAACATTTTTTAAGTGATTTGATTCACTCTTTGTTTTACACTAAAATAATAATTCTTTTTAGTGAAAAAATGATTAAAATTAAAATGTGTCTTAAAAAACACAAAAATAGTGTTTTTATATACCATGAAAGAAAATATGAGAATTTTTATATTAACTTTTTTATAACCTTGTTATCATTATTGTCGTTTACAAAAATGTTTATCAATTTTTTAAGCCTATTGTCTTTGTAAAGATTTTTGCTTAAACTTTACGTTTTTCATAAACTTATTCTTCAAAAATATAAACTTATTGGTTAGTTCCTATGATCATTTCATATCTGTGAAGTTTAATGAAAGTTCAAATAGTTATAAGAAGTAACGGCCATTTTGTAGAATGAGCATGCAAACGTTATTATTTTAATTTAAAATTAACATTAAAAAATAAATAAATGAATTCATCTCTGAATGTCCTTATTTTAGTCCTTCTAAGCAGGATAATTATCAAAAAGTTCATAAATGTTAAAAGGTTAGTAAATTTTATCTAGTAAAAAGTAACTTTTATTTTATGTATATGTCGCATGTCTCCTCTTGACACAATAGTTGAAGTTGTATACATGAATAACATCTGACAATCTAAAATAATTATTATATTTAGTTTTTTAAGAATTAATGTCATAAAATTTCATTTATATTTTTCAAATTAATCTATAAATTTTGCCTTTTATAGATATTATTCTTTTATACACACATATATATGTTATCATTTTCACCTGATTTATATATAATTCACTTTGACTTTCATATTATTTATTTTGATACCAAATTCACAATTTAAAATTTAAATACTCACAAATATAATATATAAGCTTTAAAACATGCTTTTAAATATCACAAGAACTTAAAAATAGGATCTAAAAAAAGTATTCACATTAATAATTTATAAATTAGTTGGATACATAGTAATACGATCAAATACATATCATGTAATCTTTTTTAGTTATACTTGCAACATACGACTTTAAATTTGTTATAAGATTTTTAAATTTTAAGTTTTGTTAAACAAAATATAGTCATTTCATAAGTTCAACAAACACCCATTTTCATATATTTATTTGGTCAAAGAAATCAAAAGAACAATAATAGGAGAAAAGTAACTCATTGAGTTTTAAGCTCGGGCTCAACACATTAAGGCTAGAGCTCAATTGCTTGAGATTGTAATTATTAAATTTTAAATGGTGAAGTCGATATAAAAATGGATGAGATATAAGTTAAAATGATCATAAATTATGTAAAAAGGTAGAAAATATAAGAAATAAAAAATGAAAACGAGGAAAGATGACGTGTCTCTGCTGATAATTTATTTATGTATATTGAAAATGATATATTGTAATGTCATAACTTTTCAAAAAGGAAGAAAAAAAACTAACTTTAGATTCACATACAATTTCAAGTATGACATTCTTATAATTATAATAGCAGAATTTTGGAGGAATTAAAGAAAATATTCTATAATAATTTCAACTAAAATTAATATTTAAAATTTAGGAATGTGAGGACGCCCACCAACATTGCATGCACTTTGTAGAATGCGATTGAAAACCCTTAGCTATTTGCAGCTATGAAATTAAAAATAGTAACAGAGACACACATATAAAACCCTCCATCCCAATTTTCTTCGTTTTTAGTGGTTGCTCTCGCTAGCAACTTGGGAGGGGCTATCCACAATGAGTTCCTTCCCATTCATCAGCTCCCTCCTCCTCCTCCTCCACCTCCTCCTGGCCGCAGCTGTTTCCGCCAAAAACCCCGTCGACGCCAGAAAGTACTTCGGCTACGTCCCCTCGAGCATCGACGAGACCTTCACGAACCACACGTTGCTGGCGGAGGAGTTCCTGCACGCGCACAACTGGGTAAGGAAGCAGTACAACCTTCCCATGTTCACCTACGACGAGAAACTGGCGTCCTACGCACGGAGCTACCTCATGCAGCGCTACGAGGACTGCAAGCTCATCCACTCCAACTCCAACTACGGCGAGAACATCTTCTGGGGGCAGACTCGAACCTGGAACCCCTCCGACGCCACCTACTACTGGTACCAGGAGAAGCAGTGGTACAATTTCAAAGCTCTCACCTGCGCCCCGCCTCCAAAATCCTGCGGCCACTTCACCCAGGTGGTGTGGCGCGATTCCACCCACGTCGGCTGCGCTCTTCAGAATTGCCACAACCCTAATCTCGGCATGCTCATGGCCTGCGAATACGATCCCCCTGGTAACTACGTCAACGAGAACCCTTTGCAAGCACATATATGACCTCAATCACATCCTTCTAACCCTAATTAGTTTCTGTTCAAATTAATTGAGAGCGAGGGTGCAATCCCGATTCGTGATCAATTGGTTTAACCATGCTAATGTAGGTTTCTCGTGAGGGATTAAGATTAGTGTAGCTTTCTCATTAATCTCTTCATTGTCGTCTGGCAGAATGTATATTAATTTATTTAACATGTTTTAGTTTGTCATAATTAGAAACTTCTTCTGCTTCTTGCCTTCTAATCCCATTTTTAGATCTTGCTTATGTTTAAGTATTTTTCTATGGATTAGATTATAACCAAACTCAAACGATATACAAATTTCAATAATAAGATCTACTGATTTTAAAAGCAAAAAAAAAATAAAAAAAATATATATATATATATATATATAAAGCAAAAATGGAAGGACTGCTTCTTCCTGCACCTCCATATCATCTTCCTGCACCTCCATAATTTTCAAAATTCCAATAATAGACATGAGGAAATTACAAATTTAACCCTGCTGCTATAAAAGAAGGTTTTCCATG
>Ga0099825_1006030_pt1 | contig 15329 bp, 14 predicted proteins | sample SiratroredBW_FD_76838 | JGI IMG/M metagenome (GOLD analysis project Ga0099825, IMG submission 76838) | Root nodule microbial communities of legume samples collected from California, USA - Siratro red BW | ecosystem: Host-associated > Plants > Roots > Nodule | place: USA: California | collected... | reverse complement strand
TAATTTTTTTTTTTTTTTTTTTTTTTTTTTTTTTTTTTTTTTTTTTTTTTTGTGATAAGTTACTCTTGAGTCTCAAATTATCTCAGCTCCTCTAGTTAGTTAATGTTTCAAATGTAAAAATCATCTTAAGTACAACATACGATAACCTAACTATTGTTTTTAATTAATATACAAAATTCAAATTCAAAATTTAAATTATTCCCACATTGAATAAAACAAAGAGCAGATTAAAATTCAAGCTATAATTGCGTAATAAAATCTTACACATAAATCAAAACACACACCCATCAAAGCAGCTATAAATTAAAATTCAAATAATTGCATAATTAAATCTGACACATACAAGACGCTACAAATTCAAATAAAAAACGTCTCTATTCTTCCTTACTTAAAATCTAATTTAAATGAATCTATCAAAATTAATGTCCATAAATACGCACTTATGAATATTCTAAAATGAGAAAGGAAGCCTTTTTAGTAGAAAAACGAGTATTCTGCGTAGGTCACATACCAAGTAACATACTTACAAGTAATCTTTATGTTTTTATTGAATAAAGTCATACATAATAAAATAATTTTCAATTTATTTTTAAATAAAGTCATACGTAACAAATACAACTTTAGTTATTTTATTTTTAAACTAAAAGCTTGTATTACAAACACAGCTTCATTCACTTAAAAAAAATTGAGACGTACTTGCAATACAGTGTTTCAATTCAAAAAAATAAACTATAACTGTGTTTGTCATGCAATGTGCAAAAAAGAAAAAAAAAATCAATGTGGTTTTAGTCATGCATGACTTTGTATGATTTAAAAAATTAGGCTTGAAATTGTGTTAAGTAAACTCAATTTTTTCGTGATTATTAAACACAACTTACCTTTTACTTTAATTTTTCTACATCTGTTAATTCTAGTAATTCTTTTACTAAATTACATCTGAGTGGTAAAAAATCTTTTTTTTCTACGTTTATTTAACATAAATATTTTTATCTATAACTCTAGAAGGATATTCTTCCATTTGTTGTATATAACTTGTTTTTATATATTTTTAATATATTTAAAGTTATAATACAAAATTTAGAATTAAAAAATCGATATAAAAAAAATAAAAAATATAATGAAGTGAAACAAAAAAACAGAAAAAAACTAAAAAATAATAAAAAGAAACTCCACCTAGAAAAAAAAACAATTCTGTATCAAAATAAAATTTAAAAGAAATAAAGTGTTGATAAAAAAAAAAGGAATGAGAGGTAAGTGTTGATAAGCAAAAGAAAGTGCATAAAGTGAGTGAAGAAACAGAAATCACAATAACTTGTGAACTTAATTTGGTCAACAGAATGAAAAAGTAGAGAATGATACACTTAATCTGCTAATAGTAATAAATTAGACGCTCACTCACCACGCTCTCTTTCTCATATTTTTCTCTGTTCCTTTACCCCACAATCTCAACGGTTCGAACCCAACGTCTCTCTCACTACACCACACTCTTTTATTCCTCTATAACAATTCCAACTTTTTTTTGCATTTTTCTAACACCCTGTTTCCTTCTTCCTCTCACATCAACAAAAACAAACCCCAACGACGACAAGCCTTCTTCCATTTTTAGCCACACCCCTCCCAACCAAAACACACGTTCCTACGTACGAGGAAACATAACAGCCAACGTTATTTTCTTTTTATTTCTCTGCTTTCGTTACGAAACACCTCTAAATAGAGGCAAAGAAAACGGGAATGAGGTAAAACATGATTTGTCAGCATTTATAAGCCATAAAAACCTCCTTGGTTTTCGTGTAACAACTAGTTTCTCCTTCATATTCTCCCTCCCTCCCTCCTCTGTTTTACTCTACCCTGTTTTCCATTTTTTTTTTCTTTCTTTTTCTGTGTGTTTCAGCAAAACGAGAAGAGTCTTGTGAGTTTGCTATGTCTCCAATCTCTCCACCCATTTCCCTCAAATGGGTTCCCGTGTTTCCACGTTGATACTCTCCTTCGCGAAGGTTTCGACAAACCGAGACAAAAGACACAAACGATAAAGAAAGCCGACATGGCCCCGTCCGAGGTTGAGGTTGTTTCTTCCTCGCCCTTCGGTTGCGTTCTGAGGGACCGCAACCACCGGGAAGCATGCAGGGAAAGCAACGTGAAGGGCACGCATAATCATCATGCTACGTTACAAAGAAACATCAAGAACTTTGTCATGGACCTTAACACGTGCATGGCGGTGTCTTCTGATTCCACAACAAACGAAAATACCACCAACACCACCACCAGCAGCAAGAACAAAGGCGTTAACCAGCGAAAGGCTCCCAAAAACAATCGCCTAGAGAGACTTCGTTTCACACGAGCCAACTCCTTCAACAACAACAACAACAAAGAGGCCTCCTTGGCCTCCTTGATCAGCCCCAGACACTCACGGCTTCTCGACCGATGGGCAGCTAGACAGGCTCGGGAGATGGTGTCCAATTTGGAGAATGAGGCTGAATTGTTGTCCATGGACGAAGGTGACATGTTCCCAAGGACACCCAGTTCGACATCTGAGGAAGAATCCACCTCCAGAGAGATCCCTAACATGGCTGCATCTTCTCTTGTTCAGATATGGGAGAAGAGGCTGAAGCAATTTGGCGTCTCCAAAACGAACACATCGTCAGAGAAGAATGGTTCGACCTCTTCTCCCACGAATGAGCATGTTAATGCTTCATTGCCTGAGGAAGAATGCTTTGATGGACCCTCAGGGAATGAAGAAAGTTCCTTTCCCTCGTCGTTTCCTGAGTGGGAATCAAGTGACCATTCCGTTTCGCCATATGCCAGGTCTGAGAGTGGTGTCAGTGTTGCTAACATTATAAAGAAACTCACTTCAACGCGCCAGAATCAGAGTCCAACACCTTCCTTTGCTGATGAGAATGAACATGAAGGGTATGCTAGTAGTAGTGTGACAAGTGTGACAGGTTCTCCTTGTAGAGAGCGTGAATGTGGTCAACAACCACCACCACCTTCAGAGCATAAATCTGTTTGTCCCCTGCGAGTTAGAGGGCGCCAAGCATTCAATGATTTGCTTATGCAGATGGAGAATGACAGGCATAGGGAGCTCAACAAGTTGGCAGAGCGTGGAGCAGTGTCTAAATTCGCACAAAAAGGTCGCATTCAGGTAAAACAAAAAAGGCAAAGTGGTGGTTCTTCTTCTGCTATGTTAAGCTCTTTACTAGTTCTGATCGTGACTCGTTTTCTATGCATGAATGCAGGCATTGCTTCGGATTAAATTATTGCAACGTGAAGTGACGGCTAATGATCGGTCCCACCAGAAATCAACATCATGTGAAGTAAACAACAGACAATCACAAGGCTCTGCAATTATGCAATTAAGGTTTGATAATTTCTAGTCAAGTGTGAACTTCCTGATAGCATTTCCTTTTGTAGCTGGTTTTTGTTTCCATAATTTATCATATATCAAGTATATCAAGTGACATCTTAATTAAGTTTTCGTGAAAGATACTAAATGACAAATTTTTTATGACATACAGGGAAAGATTTACCAGTGGGGTTGAACTTAGAACTCCGGTCCAGGCAGAAGTAGCTACCCCAAGAAGTCCTCAAAGAGAGACAGTTAACAAAACCACTGAATTGGGTAACTCTGCCACCACTGATCAACTCAGAAAAGACACAAGAAACCAGACAGCTCATGGCAGTGACAATCACGCCACAAAATCCACACAAAAGTCAGTTTCAGATACTAGAATAGATCATAATGCAGATGAAGCTCCTCCAAGTTCGGATGTCATGGTCCAAGAAACACATCCACGTTCAGATGCCAATGCTCTACACAATAACTCAAAAGAAACTAGTGAGGCAACTACATCCATGAATGATTCAAATATAAATGAGATGACAGACAAGGCAGAGGCGAGTAGCGAAAACATTGCTATTACTAAAAGTAGTAATGATGAGGCAGTAAACGAGGAAGATATTAGTAACCAACAGTATGCTGAATCCAGTTACCAGGAGACAATAGAAGAGGCAATTAATCAGAACTATGCTGAAAGCAATTATGGTTATGAGATGGAGGAAGAGGAAACTGACCAGAATTGTGACGATGAAACTAATTACGACTGGATCAGTGAAATTTCTAGGCCTAGGAGCTATTGGGAAGAGCGCAGGCAAGCCTGGTATAGAGAGATGCTTGAAACTGGTTCTCAAAATGAGGATATAAGGAGGCTTCTTGAAAGGTACATAGTTTTCTATTAAATTTTTTCTTAGTCTATACCATGAATGTCACTTGCATAAATGACTAGATAGACAGCAAAAGAAGAAATTGTTATTATTTAGATGAGAAAAGGTCAAATTTGAATGCATTCACTTTGGAATTGGACACTAACTGGTGAAAATATTTTTTGTATAAACTTCATTGATCTAATATTTGCAGAAGAACAGTGTCAAGTTTCCTTTCTAGTGACTTCCGGGATAGAATGGATAGATTGATGGAATCTCATAGGGGAACACAAGCACATTTAGTCAACAGCCAAGACCATGAGGAAAACAGCCAAGAATTGATGGCATTCTTACAAGAACGCTTGCATTCTGCAAGGACTTCTCAAGAAGATGGAAGAGATGCAACTGAGGAAGAAGAAGAGGAGGAGAGAAGTCAGAGAGAGGAGGAGGAGGAGGAGGATAATGCAGATGAGCATGAAGAAGAGCATGAGCATGAGGAGGAGAGCTTGATAAGTGATTCATATCATGAAGCTGGTGATTATTCTAATCGTTCCTCATCATGGAGTTACAGGGACAATGAAGCCGGCGACGATTTTGACAGAGTTGTTTCTCCATCTCCACAACCTTATCAATCTCAACCTTTCTACCAGGATAGTAGGCAATCTCCAGCCACCAATCATCATTCAATGGTAAGTTTGCATTTGGTATAATCTTGACACATGGTGAATTCTCCCAAATCTCTTGTTAAATGCAAAACTGCTATGCATGCAGGAAATGGAACTGATATATGATTTGAGAGGGCACATGGAGCAACTCTATCACGAGATGGCTGAGCTAAGGAAAACAATAAAGGGCTGCATCAATATGCAGATGGAATTACAACAAACCATGAAACAACAGGTTCACTCAGTTAAGAAAGAAGAAAAGAAGCCCCGTAGCAGGACTCCAAAGAAAGGCAACTGCTGCATCTGCTATGAGGTGAAAGTTGACACGGTTTTGTACAGGTAATTGCTTCTGAATGAAAATGATTTGTTTCCATTTTGGGAGAAAAGTTCACTCATGGTATCACCATCTTCATTGCAGGTGTGGACACATGTGTGCGTGTCTGAAGTGTGCCATCGAGTTGCAATGTAACAGTGGAAAATGTCCCATATGTCGGGCTAAAATAGTGGATGTTGTTCGAGTATATGTTGACGGTTAGGTGTCATATTGGACAGAATCTAAATCTCACTCCATAGGACTATCCTTAGTCCTCAAACTTAGCAAGCTGCTACAATTAACAACATAAGCCATACAACACTTTCTCCTTTTTTACATATGCTTTCGTCAAGGGAGCATATGATATTTTTGAGGAGAAATTTGTTGACCAACATCATTGTACATTATTTCATAGTTATAAATTTGATCATTTTTTTCTTGTTGGCAAGTGTCAGTGTTCGGTAATAACAAAGTCTCAGTCTTGTATTACAAGGATATATATAACAATAAAACTAAGACAAACGCTTACACAACACCCACATGTATTTATGGCAAAATGCTGATGCTGAATATGTTGCCCTTTTTAACAATGTGCTATTTTTTTTTTTTAGATTTATTAAAATGGGTATATTTATTATTTTTATGAAGATATGTAACACATTATTAGAGTGACTTTGAAATGGAAACATTGTGCACCCAAATAACTTTTGCTCACAACTTCGACCTCTATATTAAATTGAAATCGTGCATAATGACTTTTTTTTTTCTTTTCTTTTGAACTTTTTAACCTTCTTTACCAAACCACCAAGTTAAAGTTAAAAACATTTAAAGTAAAACTAAGTTATCTTGAATTGATTTATAATTCAGTTAATTTTGATGATTTTGGTGGCCAGCTGATTTTGGTAAGATTCATGAAATTTTGATCTCACAATTTTTTAACCCTTCTTCATTTTAATTTTTTAAGAATATTTTCTTTTTATTTTGTTAAGAAAAAGAAAACCCACCCTCACTCACTTTCATCGACAACGAACTCTCACTTTCGGATTTGGAAATAGGAAATAGACCATTTCGAAAACTAAAAAATTCACCTCCATAATGCTTCCATATTGTTCTTATAACACAAGTATGTTTGACAATAGCAGCTTCTTGAGGTGGATAAAAACTTGGATGCTATCAACTAATAGAAAAAGAAAAAAAAAAAAACAAATCTACTACCATCAAGTACTTAACAGGTTTAACCCTTGTAACGGAATTAACGACAGGAACTAACATGATTAATAAATTTGAAGTTGAAGAATTAATTTGAGATATTTCTAAATTGAAAAAACTATGAAAATTGGAAAGCGTAACCCAATTTGCAGCTTTTGGAGTTAGTGTAGAGGAGCAGGACAGAGGTCATTCTGAATCCCTCTCTCATTGAATCATCTTACAAGCTGGACCGTACCTGGATGTGACCAGGCTAGTTCTTGCTACATGCTAGTACCTTATGCCAAAATATCCAATCTATTCTCTCGTTTTCTTTTTCACTTTTTTTTCAGAGTCTACATTCTAGAAGGCCTTATCAAAACACAGTGAATATCAGCTTTTTTATCCAAACATTGTATCTTACTGCATGCTTTGTCTTGGACGCTGGAGTGAGTTTACAGTTACCACATCAATGCACATAGCCCAAGACAACTCCTGCCACTGATGATGACCCTCCAGATTCCAAGCCGCAAGGGTTACCGGGGGACCAGTATTTTTGTCTCAGATCGACTATTGGGCCCATGAGTGCTACTCTATTTGCATAACCAATGAACAAACCTTTATCATTTGCTTAAAGAACCTAAATTATAATCCTGTGTCACACCTTTGTGGATGTGAGGGGATCAGTATGAGACCATCTAGGCGAAGTAGCAGTTAAATTTATGGCATATTACTACCAAGCTCATGTTCAACCGGTATAACAGGATTTACTCATTAAAATAACAGAAAACTGTTGATTAAAGAACAAAGGTTAAAAAAACTTAAAAAACAGAAATTTGTTTTATTTTATCAAAAAAAAGCTTTTTTAGAGAAAATTAACAAATGAACTGACCCATGCTCTACGAAGAAAAAATGATGACATATTTGTTGTTGTTGGTAAATGCAGGGCTTGAAAAGGAGGACCAAAAGCTGGAAGCAGCAAGTACGGGAACCAGCCCCACTGGCTTTCCTTACTTGAAGACCACGTATGAGCTGCATCCAAAGGCTTGAAGCTCACACATAATTAATGCTGTAACTACAAGATGGAAAGTTAACAGAGGCTACCATGGCCCCAACCCATAAGTATACTGCTTTGTCAGCTTTCCTCCCTTCTCTTCAGACAGGGCATGTCCATCCAAAACAAAGACATAGTAAATAACCATAAAAAGAGAAGGACCATATAATACGGGACATAATAACTGCCAAGCCAGGAAATGGAATTGGAAAATATATTAAATATCAAAACTACCATTCTCAAGTTAGTTTTACTAGTTTTGAATAGAGTGCAAATGGTGCCCCATCATTCATTACTTATAGTTGGAATACCCCATTGATTTAGTTAGATAAAGTTAATTCTGATTCCTTAATTGTGAGTAATATATATGACTAAATTAATCTAAAATTGATTAATCCAAAGTACTGTGATTGGATTTTTCTAGCTTTAAAACAAAGCTGAAGTTGAAACAGATAACCTTTTTTAGTAACTCCAGAACATAAATCCATACTTGATGTACAATTGAAAGATACCTATACCTACTATCATTAAAATGTTCCAATTAGATGTTGGCATTTCTATTATATATTATGTATCTCATTCTTGTGTGTAAACATCTCCTTATTAGTAGTCAGTGATTATATGATCAGTTACTTTAATTTCTGACTTCGTAAAATCAAGAACTAAAAAAAATTGTAAAGTCAGAAATTAAAAAATTAAAAATTTACTCCACTTCCACAATCATCCATGAAATGCATACAAACATACATACATCTTTATAAAAAGTCATGGTGCTGCTCAGTCTGATCAATGTAGTTGTCACTTTTCAGCATCTTTATCCTGACCATAAGTCCACAAAGTGCCATTCCTGGTCCTAAAACAATGACAACGCTAACTCCAGCTGTACCCGGCTTAGAACCACCAAATATAGCTACTTTAACAATAGTCAATAGCTAATCTTACTGGAAAGAATTTCTTAATATTTGAACCCGCAAACAAGTTATTATCACCCGCATTCCAGGAGTCATTTATGAATTTGACTTCCCAAGTATAATATGTCAAATGCACTCTTAACGAATTAGTAGATTTTATGTTTTGTTGATTTGAAACCGACTTATGTAACGTCACACGCAAGGAAAGTAAACTCCAAAAAAAGTAGAACATCCCTATCAATTGGAGAATGATCAATCTGAAGACAAGTGACCTAGATCCAACCAAAACCACCACCAAAATGCATCACATTCAATGAACTTCGTTAGATTACATGCGATATTACCGCATATTTCCAGGACAACACAAAGAACAAAAGAAAGACGATTATCAACACTTAGAGTTATGTAATATCAAACAATACTTTCCGTGTATTTCCGTAGTAGATGAAGCAACCAAAAATATAAAGCAAATCTTACTCTGAAAGAACCAAAAATATATAATTGAGACAAAAGTTTAATCTGGGTTTTGCACCAACAACAAAAGCTTTTTCCACTTGATCAGGTTAGCTAAATTGAGTTTTGCACCAACGGCATCAAATCTTCCACTCATACTAAAGTGTAATTGAAAAATCTTTCACATTTGGGTCTTTCTTCTATTCTCTCCTGTACTTTTGTACTAGGTGTAAGCCAACCCACATACAATTAAATGGCCTGTCCAATACTAGTTATAGCCCACAGAAACCTTAGGCATATTGTGATCCCAACAGCCTAAGACGTGGGTGGTAGGACATTTGGCATTCTGGGTTTTGCACATCAAATCCTCCATTGATAGAGATGCTTAAATGAAAAATCCTTCATTTTATTTATTCCTTCTTTTCTTCTATTTCTCCCCTCAAATTTTGCACTAGGCGGAAATTAACCCAGATACAAATAAAATGATGGTGGTAGGACATTTGGCTTCAGCATCAGCAGATAAGACAACTAAATTCAAGTTTCATGACAAAAGTAAAAACATAATAAAAAGGTTTATAGAAGGCAAAACAAACCCCTAATAGATTAATCTCTCCCTAAAAAGGCTAAATCAAAATGCACTTTAGATCCTTTCAAAACCAAACTTGCACCACCAGCACTAGATCATCTACACTTGTTCTCAATATCCAAATAAGTACAAGGGTAACTTCATGCATGTTAAGAATATTCAAAATTGTGCTTGCATTGCATGAATCTAGCAATCTTAGATCTTTACTAGCAACAAGCTTGCAGCACAACTCTCTAAACTTCATATTCTATAGTCTTAACTCACCAGTTTATTAGCCCCCAGTTCTACAGTACTTGCAACATAGGAAACAAGGAAAATTTATTCAATCACTGATCAAGAAGAACAGGTAATGCGTTCAATGACAACCGATAAAACTATCAGCATAATAAAAATTTGATCAGTTTCGAGTGCCATAACACGTCAATTCTATTCAATGATCCAATACACAAATTGATCAATCTACTTGAAACAGGGTCACTTCAATCAAGTGTTTTAAAACAGATTACGATTAACCATTAAGTTGTAAACAGGGAGCTAGCAAATGCTAATCACAGCTCATACTATAACACAAAGCTACAGCGAGAAATTCCATAAACTCTGAAAAGCTACAAACTAAAGCAATACATTCAGCAGATAATCCAAAACTTACAAAATGTTGACATCAAATTTACTATTTTTCTTCTTACAAATAATATGATTTAACTTCCACTGTATGATGTTATTTGGTATTATTTGCACCTAGATTGCAGGTTAAAGCTACTTAATATGCAATCCTCAATTGTAGTTTAAAAAGAAGGAACTACCTGACGGTCATCTAGGTGTAAGATAACAGTAATAAGCAAGCAGCACAAACTCCTGTACCAAACGAAAATAGCTACTCTGCAAGGCACACCCTATCAGCATAAGATCACTCGCATGTAAAAGGGTTTCGATAACAACAGAGAAAGCCTCAGTCAACCAAATTCTGAGGATTATGTCTAAAACAAGATGATAATGCTTATTCAACTACCACTTACAAATAATGAAATTGGACTGTATTGTGTATATCAAAATACAAGGGAGGAAACGACAAGAGCAGAAAAACAACATTGACCTCCTAAACTAATTACACTAACTATTAGATCAATGGCACAATCGAAAATTTTATAATTAATCGTAAAAATGAAGATAGCAAAAAAGCAAGAAAAAGAAATGAAAAAAGGCTGCATTTGCAACCTAATAATGCAATTAACCGTGTACAGAAGAAGGTGGAGAAAATTAAAACAAAACCCCACAAAAAAAATAATAATCAATAATTCTATACCACAAGATACAATCCTATACAGCAAAGAACAACAACAAAGGACAAGGAACCGCCACCACCACCACCACCATGAGACCGCACACCTTCGCGAAACCCCGGCGGTGACGATAGGTGCGAGGGCTGTCCATCCAATCCCGGCGAATTCTCTGGTGACAGCGCATCATCATCCGGCGGAGGAGCACCTTCAAGAGGCTTGGCAGTGACAATTGGATTCCTGCCAAATATCTCCCTCGGCAAGAGAACCTTGGAAACCCCAAAAATGGCAACAGGGTTCTGATCAAAGACGGTCTGCGTAACTGAGGCCTGCACAATGCCGGTGTTGATGGCAACAGAGCCATTGACACGCGAAATGTTGAGTGTGAAGCTTCCAGCACCCATGGCCTCAGTAGCGAGGGTGGGTTGGAAGGGGTTAACAACTGATTCAAGAGAGCCAAGAGGGTAATAGGAATGGAGGACATGGAATTTAAGAACCACCCCTTTTTTATCTGCAGGTAGAGACTGAAGGGCCACAGAGGGTGGAAGATCAGCAAAGGCATCATCCACAGGTACGAAAAGAGTGATTCCAGCACCACCCTCATCAGCCTCAAATTCCTAAAATTCCAAATTAATCAGTTAGGTAAAATGTCAAAGTCTAAATCAAAGACATTTTCACATCAATAACATCGTAACAAGAAACAAACTAATCGCATTCAAATTCAAACTCAGTAACACTACCTGAACTACGCCGGAGGCCGCGAGCATGGAGGCGGCCACGTTGAAGTTGTGGCCGTCGATTAGGGCTTTGGTGATGTTGAGAACGACGTTGGGGCGGGTTTCGGATGCCATGAGGTCAAGGCCGTAGGGGATGAGGAGGGAATTGACGGCGAAGATGGTGACGTTGTAGGGTAGGGTTTTGACGAGGGACAAAACGGTGACGTTTGAGGGGGAGTAGGGGGCGGGGGAGCGGATCGAGACGAGGCCAGATTGGGGGTCGCGCGTGAGGTTCACGGAGCCGAAGTTGTCGGTGGCGCGTCCGGTTGTTTGGAGGGGCGTGGTGACGAGTTTCCCGGCGGGGGGGAGGGCGCGGAGGTCAGACCAGGAGAGGAACTGGAGGAGGACGTGGTAGCGGAGGACGTCGGCGAGGGCTGAGGGGGAGAGATGGTGGCGCGCGAGGTGGTCGTCGGCGGCGAGATAGGCATTGGGGACGGCGAGGATGGAGAGGGAGGAGCGGTCGGAGAGATCCGCCGCGAGAGGCGTCGCGGAGGCGAGTAGCGCCGTGAATTGGGAGAGGTCCGGCACGGTGGAGAGCAGCGCGGTGAAGTTGACAGCCGTCGACGCACGTGGGGCCGTCACAAGGCAAAATAAATAAATCAGTTGAAGGGCATTTTGGGTAATCGAAAACCCATTATGCGATGAAGAACGCATTGTGTTGAGCAGTGATCTTTGGATTCAGAATTCGTTGCTGCTGTGTGGTTAGTTAGTTGAGTTTGTTGAGTTTGTTAAGTTCAGATGAGAGTGAAGTGAGGTTTGCGTGAGTGAGAGTGTGTGAGCATGCAAATTGCAAATTGCAAATTGCAAATTGCAATTGCAAGCTGTGAATGATGAGATGAGCACTTGGGAGCTGATGCAATAATGATGTGGATTCTTAGTGTTTTGGTTTCTGCATTATTAATATTATTACTTTATCACATATTCCATCTTCTTCCTTTCTCTCTCTTAATTTCCATCTTTATTTCTGCCATCTATTCAACCCAATTTATGATAACTGCCCCTTCAACACCACCAGATATAATTACACTCCCCCACTCACCTCATATAACTCATTTTCAAAAAAAAGATATATTCTTTAAATTTCATTACTTTCTCATTAGGAATTATTTTTCAAATTTTTAAATGAGTTCAAATGGTTGATTAAAGTTCTTGATAAATTAAATTAACTTACTTTGCTAAACTGTAAAGTCTAATGGTTGATTAAAGTTCTTGATGAAAGTGGTTGGAAACCTAATTTGAAGTTAAAAAAACTAACTGCTGATTGAAAATGGTTAAGTTGGTTTAGCATTAAATTAAAAGCATTTAATAAATTATTTGCTAAAGTATATATGTTTGTGGAAAATCTCTCACTGCAATGTCCAACCCATGTCAATCTATCTTGCTTTTAAGAACAGCTCAACCCCACAGACCAATAATCATTGATTGCTACCCGAAAAAACATTCCAACATTTTTTTTCTTACAAAAACATTCTTATTAACTACTGTAATCTTTTTAAAACATTAATTAAAGAATTACGAGTATTTGAATTTATATTCAATGCAAATTGAAAATTAACTGTGATAATGATTTTTTTTTTATTTTTCCTTTGTATCACCGGTTAATATTTAAAATATAATGTTAAATTTAAATTTATAACATCTTTAATAAATATTTATTAAAAATATTATTTTAATATGAACCTGGCCGCAAATGTAATTCAATAAAATTCACAAAATCATTTCAATATGAGTAGTTTTTTAATTTTCAAACATTTATATTTATTTATGAAGATTTACATTAAAATACTGTTTTTATTGATAAAAAATTATTAAACTTAATTATACGTAACAAGCTCGCTTGTAGTGGTTTTAGAATTGGCAAACACTTGGAATAAAAAAAATCTCAGAGTTGATATCTCTCTACTGGTGTTATTGTTTTTTTTTTTTTTTCTATGGCAAAGGATTTAGTTGTGATTAGAGAAGCTTTGTGCCATTTACTTAGGAGACCTTAATAATCGAAAGAGAAGGATGCACTTAAAATATACTAATTTATAGCTAGGAATAAAGTGTTTTCCTAGATATCAAGTCTATGATGGATCCAAAAATACAAATAGTGCAATCAATATGTATGTAAAATAGGAGAAAACATTAAAAACAAAGTGATAATTTTAATTAAGTTTTTATAAAAATTTTGAAAACTCTTCTGAAGATAGTTTCGTTTTTTTTTTTTTTTTTTTAGATGATTAAAAGATCATGCTTAAATTTTTATGAATGATAAGATGGTGAAAAAAATGAACAGAATAAGATATTAAAAACAAAAAAAAAAATAAAAACAATAAAAAAAATTAAAAAATAGTTTAATTTTTTTTTTTTTTTTTATAGATGATTAAAAGATCATGCTTAAAGTTTTACGAATGATAAGATGGTGAAAAAAGTGAACAGAATAAGATATTGAAAACTATAAACAGTATAAATACCATTAATAAAATTCATAAAATTAAGTGAAAGCAATAAAAAAATATCTATGTTGATTTTATTCATATGAACTAAGTGTAGTTTTTGAGAAATCTGATAAAATTTACTAATATGAATATTATTCGAATATTATTTATGACTTATTATTTAAATGTTTTACACTTATTATTTAGCCTTTTCGCATATAAAGCTTTTTGTGTTTGTGCATATGCCTGTAGTTTCCTATACATACACACGTGTATTCTTCTTCTTCTTTATACAATATAACAAGGTGCTATAATACTAGATGTTCTCACAAGTAACTTAATTTCTTTTCTTCTTATGCACTTGACTTCTTATTTTCTTCGTCTTTGTTTGCCTAGATGAATGTTGAAGCATTTATGGTTTAACACATTTGCTATTGTGTCCTGTGACTCACTTAGGTAACATTTATGTTTGATGTCTCTAAACTTTAAATGTGTTTAACACTTGCATTCTCTTGGTGTTTTTTTCTTAAGTGTTATTTTGACAAAGCACTTGGATTCTTTTATCTTTGTGTCTAATAAGAATTGTGTTGTGTGTTTCTATTCTTTTAGAATGCATTTGTCTTATAAGTCTTTTATTTATTGAAAGTAATTTTGATTGGACTAGAGTGTCTTCATTTATTGTGAGCTCATCAAAACTTGAAGGTTTTGTACTTAAGAAGGTTTTGTACTTAAGATGTGACTTTTATCTTATCACAATGGTGTTTGCAGTCTAACATTGTATGAACATATTTATCAAATAAGAGATACCTTTTAATGTGTTATTCAATATTTAATATATATTTCACACTAAGTAATACTATTAGACATATCAAAATTATGTTTGATCTTTGATATTAACACTAAAACACTCACATAAAACAAATGAAAATAAGAAACATTGGTTTTCTTCCTCTCCACATAGTAAGTTTTGTTTAACATGATTTGTTATCAATATTTTATTTTATATATATTAGACAATGTTTAGAGTTTTTATCTAACAATGTTTTGAAAAATATTTTTCATAAAGTATGATATTAACAATATTTTAGAGTTTAAGTTTTCCTTTAAACTAAATTCTAAACCCTAGACGATAAAAAAAAGTTACCAAAAATATCATTATTCTCAAATGCTATAAAAATTACACCAATCAACTTAGTGTCATAATTACTTTTGATATTTGAGACTCAACTTTTCATCTACACTAACTATTTCATTGAGGATCTCAAATATCATAAAAAGTTTATGACTAAAAAAATATCTATATTAATAAATAAAAAATAAAGAATATCCACGTTAATAAATAAAAAATATATTTTTTTAACTAATTTAGACTATAAAAATAATAAAACCTTTATTCTATTTTCTATATATATATATATATATATATATATATATATATATATATATATATATATATATATATATATTATATATATATGAGAGTGGTAGAACT
>Ga0099825_1006029_pt1 | contig 15331 bp, 7 predicted proteins | sample SiratroredBW_FD_76838 | JGI IMG/M metagenome (GOLD analysis project Ga0099825, IMG submission 76838) | Root nodule microbial communities of legume samples collected from California, USA - Siratro red BW | ecosystem: Host-associated > Plants > Roots > Nodule | place: USA: California | collected... | reverse complement strand
TGAGAAAAGGCACAAGTCGAAGTTCCTACTCTAACTCTTATTCCAAGACTAACTATGAGAGGGAGGGAAAATCTTTAAGCGAAAAACCAAGAGAGAATCCCACCAAAGCCATAGTTCAAGAGAGTGGTAAGAGAGAAGAGGAGAAGAAAAAGATAGAAAGAATAAAAAGACTAGAAAAACATCTAGCTCACTTAGGTTATGAATTTAAAGGGATAGAGCTTATAGAAGAAAAATTAAATAGAATGATTCACAAGGAAGAGAGAAAAGAAAAAGAGCAGAAAGAAAGACGAGAGAGCAAAGAACAACAAAGACAAGACAAATGTTTGTCTAGAGCTGAACCAAACATTGATATAAAATCCTCTTCTTTAGAACCATTTTGTGAGAAGTTGAGTGAACATTTGTTTGGAGCTGAAATAGATGTTGACTCCTCTTCCATAGAAAAATCTTGTGAGGAGTTAGTTGAAGAGAACCATAGGGATATCAACACAAACTCCTCTTACACAGAAAAATTTAGTGAGGATATATTTGTAGAACAATCTTTGTTTGGGGCAGAGCTAGACATTGGCACAAAAACCTCACTCATAGAAAAACCTTGTGAGTTGCTTGAAATTAAACAAGAAGATCAAAATATTAGGCAAACTCATAGGGTATAAAAATATTCAAAAATTAAAAATAAAAGTATCCTACAGATCATCTATCCAGGTTTAACATCAGGTAAAGGGTACATTAACCTGGGAAGACAAGTTCTTTTCATTTGCATTTTTAAATGTTATGAGAAAATGTCATTTGTTTTACTATTTTCATGTTTTTTCAGGATGGTGTTTGATCCTGGAGGAATTCGTGAATAAATCAACAATAATAAAGTTTATGTCCGCAACACATTGTAAGACCTAAGGACAGATCCCTTTCAAGAGGGAGGGGATGATAGAGTACGCCCTAATGACATTAATCAATGAATAAAGAGGACAAAGAGCCAAAGGGAGAATTAAGCGCTTTCTAGAAGATTGGGCCCATCTCATCCTATTTGGGCTTTTAATCAGCTGCTTAGGCCCAAATACAAACATGAAGAAATCCTTATGGAGAAAATAGAGTATTAAGGAGAAGTCCTCTAATTTGTATAAATTGTTTAGAATAGTTTAAAATAATTTGGGCCTTATATTTGGGCCAAGTAGAATAAATTTAGGCCTTATATTTTTTGGGCCATGTAGTGTAAGTTTAGGCCTTGAGGTCCATAAATAATGTTGGGCTTGATCAAGGAGTCCAAGTAGCATAAGGAGCTCACTCCTTGTGTCACTTGTCACCACCTTGTGAAAGCCTTGGAGTGCAAGCTAGGTTTGGGAAGCTTGTCATAGAAGCTAGGGTTAGAAGCTTGTCTTATAAGCCAGGGTTAGAAGCTTGTCTTATAAGCTAGGGTTTCTAGACCTAGCTCTCCCATACCATACCTAGATAGCTTGTATGGGAAGCTAAGTAGCTCATCCTTTCTTCTATAAATAAGAGGTCTAGGAACCTCTCTTGTAGACTTGATTTGAGTAATGAAATGCTGCCAAATTTTCAGCATTGCCTCAAATTTCACATTGAGTTTCTTCTCCTAGAAGCTAGAAGCTCTCTCTTGAAGGTTGGCCTAACCTCCTTCAAGGCTTTCACTATCTTCTTCACCAAAATCGTATCAAACTTCCTTTGCACGCTTCCTTCCGTGGTGAATTCCTCCACATCCATTGCTTTCGCATCATGAGGAGCTCCTTCCATCCAATGTGTTCGGTGCAAATGGCTTGAACATGCTCTTCATCCATTCGAGCGTGAGCTACAAGCTAAAGCGCCAAGGAGCCTCTCCATCAAGAGTGATAGCGGCACGAGAGGGTAAAACAAATAGTGAAAGAAAGCAGTGAAAAAATTAGGTTAAAAACAGTGTGCAAGGATTAAATCGGTGGATACTATAGCGGTTAGCAACTGCTATAGTAGGGAGATACAACAGTGGTTGGGAGCTCCACCGTTGTAATATCTTTCCACATAATTTCAAAAATGCCCCATGTTTTTGTTTACTATAGTTGCGTTTTAACCGTTGTTTTATCTAGTTGTAAATGTAGTTTTTCTACTAGTGCGACTAATACCAATTGATGTGGTTAGTTATAGGAATTAAAAGAAAAGAAAATATGTGGAAGGGGATCCTTATAAAAGAAAATGTCCTAGAGAGTTTATATAGATTAATAAATGCCTGCATCCAAAAAGTAGGTTTTTTTTTTACGAAACTGGTGCAAATTTAAGCGGTAAATACAAATATGGGCAGAATTTTAAAAAAGTTACATAATTGGGTAAGTCGTGCTTAGGGATACGAATTTAGGATGAAGAAGTCGTTCTAGGAAGCATGACTTCAGTTTGTAACTATTTTTTTTTTTTTGTCGCATATGAAGTCGTGTGGGCAAGGACGAGATGATTCAATTTTTTTAGTTAGAAGTCGTGCTAGGAAGCATGACTTCTTTATTAATTTTTTTACATAGTGATAAGTCGTGTTAGGAAGCATGACTTCTTCATTAAATTCTTTTTTTTTCTGCAGTTTTAAGTCGGTTGCGATTGACTTTGTTAAGGTTGGGGGAACATGTCATACTGTGATAAACGATATAATTAGTTAATTGTGATTAATAATTACAATATGCTATTTAATAAGAAATGAACTTACATCTTCATCGGATATTGATGTTTGTTGAGGGGTTATATATTAGATAGTACGTGAGATGTACCATTGCTTTTTAATGTCATGCAAATGACCGTTTCCACCAAACTACTGCCCCTGAATTTAGGTTGGTCTGTCGATCATTCCACATGGTGATCCACTTTTCATGATAGTGGGGCCAATATCTACATGTTCTTTCTCGCATGTCATGTTTATGAACATCATCTAAGTTTAACGGGTCAACATGAATAGGTTGGTGTAACCCAAATTGCCTAAACGTTTACTAGGACGACTTAAAACTACGTGAAAAAAAATTAATGAAGTCATCTTGTCCCCACCCACACAACTTCATATGCGACAAAAATAAAAACTACAAACTGAAGTCATGCTTTCTAGCACGACTTCTTCATCCTAAAGTCGTATCTTCAAACAACTTATCCAATCCTGTAATTTTTTTAAATTCTGCCCATATCTGTATTTACCGCTTAAATCTGCATCAGTTTCGTTAAAAAAACCCCAAAAACTATTTGCCATATTTGTAGCTAACTTCTAAAGAAGCTAACAACTTCTATAACAAAAGGGAAATATCTAACTTTTCAACAGCTAACAAGTACTCTTGAATTACATTACTCTCCTGCCTTCAATCATATCACTAACCAACATAAATCTTATTATTCATGAAATTGGCACAAAGTCTAAAGTTAAGTAAAAATACGTAGAAAATTATAAAGGAAGGAAATATTAGTAGTTATAATAATTGTAAAACGTATTTGACATTTTGTGCAAATATAAAACCAACTTTTAAGGCCTCAATGACCATAATCAGTATCTCAATGACTACGTACAAACCCAACTGTAATGTAACCTCAAGGCAATGTTGTAAATGTGACATGAAACTGATCAATTAGTGACAGAGAAAGAGAACTCATCTTCAGTCATAGTCCTTGAATTCAAATCCCCTTCACTGACATAATAAGAAGAATAATCATCCTCACCATCCTTCTCCTTTACCTCCTCAATCTTGGCCACTGCCTCCCTCCAATCCCACCTGTTCTCCACACTCCATTTGCAGCAGAACATCCCAATCCTCAGAAGCTTCAGCATCTCACCCTCCCCATTCCTAGTTCCCAAGATGTCCTTGTCAAACACCTCACCAGTCCACTCTTCCCTCACAACTGAATCCACCCATGTTGCCAAGTCAGCATTATTCCCTCCCTTCCCATGTCTCAGATAATTTGCTGGGAATTTCCCTGTCAGCAGCTCCAGAATGAGGATCCCCAGACACCACACATCACTTTTCACATTTGGTCTACCAAATTTGCTGACCTCTGGGGCCTTGTAGGCTGCCATGAACTTCTGAGCATGGCTCTTACTCATCACTTCCACAAGGCCATACTCAGTCAACTGTGGCTCAAATGAATGATCCAGCACCACATTAGAGGACTTGAGATGACCATGAGGTAGGCTTTTCCCAGGAAAGTTTTCATAGAGGTAGGCTAAACCCCTAGCTACCCCTTTTATGATTTTCAAACGGCTGGACCAAGTTAAAACGGAGTCATTTCTGCCTGTATGTCAATACAAAGAAATGGTATTGATGGTCAGTTTTCTTTAAATCTAAAGCTGTCCTAAATTACTATTGAGTTATGAGAAAAGCTTAACCATTACATGCCCATCTCTCAAACTGAAAAAGTCTCGCTACAGATATCATATATGATTCACCACGGCAATAGAACACTACAAAACCTAGTGCGTTTTTGCATGTCTCTAACAAAATGAATTTGGTTTTCGTTGGATAAACTAATTAACTTCTATAGAAAATAACATAAACTAAACTTCTTTTTCAAGTTACATCTATTTATTATTTTATTAATAAGTATGCGAAAACATCATTAAACAAATTTTAATTTTAATTACATTTGCGTTCATATCAATATAGCATACTTCAAATATTAGAAAAAATAAAAAAGGAGCAAGCCAAATTCCTTTGTATTCATTTTACTATTACAACAAATTTTACTTATTTTTTTTTTTTTTTGTAAATTACGGATAAAAAAGAATTTTTGTAAATTAAGATATATAAGTTGATTTTAATAAATAAAATCAATTCATTTTGTCTTTAATTTTGCTCTAAAAGAAAAAGTTTATCTAAATACAACATTAATTTAAATTATTAGAATTAATAAACACTTATAATTAATTAATTGAGTGAATAGAAGCAGAATGTACTTTTAAATATATACCATGTAGATGACTGGCCAAGCTGCCATTTTCAGCGAAGTCATAAACCAAGAACTTATCTTCTTTTCTGTAGTAGAATGCGGCAAGAGGGAGAAGATTAGGGTGTGTTAAACTTCCAAGCCTTTGTATGTGCTCACCGAACTCCAGTCTCCCAACATTTTTCATGTGCCTAAACCTCTTCACAACCACTGTTGGTCCACTCAAAATGATAGCCTTGTAAGTGGATCCGAAACTGCCACTACCTAGAACCACTGCTGAGGATCTAAGCAGCTCTTGCAAATCAAATCCTCCTCTGTCTTCCCTAACAAAGTTCAATTCGCCATCTTCACCCTTGAAATCACCTGTCAGATCAACGGAATGTGACTCCTTCAAGCCTGCACTTTTCCGGGAATTTGTCTGCTTGGCTAATATTCCGGGTTGAAAGCTTTTTCTCCTGTGGGTATGAGTAAATAGCAGTACAACTATTGAAGCAAAAGCAACCACTGCCACCACTATAATGACACTTATAAGGATTCTGTGTTTCTTTCCCTTTCTTTGAGCTGAAGCAGGGTTGGGATCAACCGATCTAGATTCGTTGCCACCAATCTGATTGCAGGAACTTAAAGGTTTTCCACATAGGCCTTCGTTGCCTGTGTTGCACATAAACATGTAATGTGAACGCATATGTAAGATAACATCCAACAATAAGAAGAAAGATAAGTAGTCTCTCATATTCAGGATAAGTATACTCACTCTCTCATATAACTTTGTTGGAGATGGCTAAATTATAATGAGGCGGAAAACCTCACCTTCACAAGTTGGTATAAAATTCACTTAAATACTATCGAAATCATTAAATTTTATTTCAACATTCATCTATGTATTATAATTTAATCATATAACCTAAATTTGGTATGACTAACTTTAAGTCTATAAAGCCTCATTTGTCGTTGTGTACATTAATCTGGGGACTGATGCTTTGACACTACATTACATTAAGTAAAATACCATTATTTGACACTAAAATAAATTATTATTTTATATAATATTTTATTAAACAATGCAAGTGATGAATAGGAGTGTCACAGTATAATTTTCCTGTTAATCACGTGAAGGATTCTCAAATGCAAAGCAGAAGGCTTCCGTCAACAGTCCGCTGTGATGTGAATTTAAATCACATAAATTTCCATAAGCATCATTCTATGCCACCTTTTATTTAGAAAATAATTGAAACTTTAATTGTTTTTTCTAAGTGTCGATCATCAAATGGGAATATTTGGGTGGGATGATACGTCGATGAGTGACAAACAATACAAAATCTTATAAAGAACAGAATTTTTCACAAATTTATGAATAAAGATATACTAACAATTAGAATATAAATATATAAATTCTTGTTTTCATTTGATGCAACTATGTATTAATTTCACGTCTACCAACTGTAATGGGCCTTGCAACAATCGTAATTTTAGACAAAAAGGTTTGTACACGGTTCTCGACACCAGACTGGATTAAATTGGTGTCATCGCGGTAAAACTATAAAAAGCCAGTTTCAAAAGAGAAATAAATGATAATTTTAACTTCTTTTTACTATAATAGTAATAATACACTGAAATGTTAGTTATTATTTTTATTATACATATAAACTTGTTATTATTAATAAATATTCCTGTACATTGTTGAAATTTAAACATGATACAAATATTATCAATTTGTGTATGTCGACAAATATTATACAAATATTAAATGTTAAGAACTTATAAATTTATGGTTTCTTTTAGATTTTAATATTATAACATTATGATATTATATATTTTTAATGTTGTTAATTATTAAAATAATGTTATTGATATCAGTCAGACATAACAAGGGCATCGACTGGTCTAATGACTGATCCAACTTTAAAAATATTGGAGTTAGAATTATAAGTTTAGCTTGAATATAGCTTAGTTGGTTGAGTTGGATGATTGAACTATTATTAATATCCTGAAATGTGTTTAATTGATATGAATAATAAAAGAGAAATTTGCGGTCACAATTTAGAGCAATGATCTTCTATTTATAAATAAACCTATAGAAATATTACATGATCCTGGACCACGAAAAATGGTAAAAGAACATAAATGAGAGTCACTAAATAACAATAAGATTTGTAGTTCAAAGTACTGAGATTATTTAGCATTTAAACTTTGTATGACTGCGATTTCAGCTGTTTTCAGTTGTTTGCAACAATAGTTGTTACCAATATTTGAGAATCTAAATTGTCTATGATTGCGACTTCAGTTGCAATCTCAAGATATTTAGGTAGTTGCAAACCTACGGCTCCAAGAATTTTTAGGTGTTTGTCATCATAATTTTGACCACATTTATTATTCCACAATATTAAAAGACAGAACTAAACTGCATATGTAATTTAAAATTGGTTAATAATGCCAGGGTTTCCAAATTACTAAAGAATTTATCTATGAATATATGCAGCAAGTGTGCCACGAATCAAATTAAACGGTCTTAGTTTCGCTAACGAGTGAGATTGAAATACGATATCAGTAGACATGGATTTTCAAAACAAATAAAATAAATTAATACGAACTGAAAACTCTGCGTGTTGGTGAAAGGACTGAAATACTTGTAATTTACCTGCAAATGAACTTGGATACTTGTTGCTTAAGCTTTCTGGTATTGGACCCTCTAATTGGTTATAAGACAAATTAAACACTCTGAAATCCTGCTGTTGAAATTCTGGTATGTTTCCTCCAAAACCATTCCCGCGTAAGTCCAAATCCAAGAGTCTTGGCAAGTTAGCAAGTGACTTTGGAATGCGACCAGTGAATTCATTTTCTGCCAAGAATACCCTTTTCAGTTTTCTCATGCCCTCAAAAGCATCATCCGGAATCCCACCAGAAAACTTGTTATTGGACAGAAACAGTGCCCTTAACCTCACAAGTGTTTTGAACTCAGGCATTGGACCCTCAAATGTATTGTTAATGACACTAAAGCTTACCAAAGTTGGCAATTCAAATAAGGTTTCTAGATCAATCATTCCACCCAGTCCCATATGCTCCAGTCTCAAGCCATAAAATGTTTGGTTTGCGCGGCATAACAAGCCAGTCCAGCTACATAAACTAGACTCGTTCCCCCAGTTGGTTAAAGCTTTGCCATTTGACAAGGAACCTTTGAACCTCATCAAAATTTGAGCATTTGTTTCTCCCAACGATGGCTCAAAACAAATTGCCAACAGAAAGAGCATAACAAGGCAATCATATGGTTTTTTATGAGCCATAATTAGTTGATCAAATCAAACAAGATCAAAAGAGGGTTATTGGTTGAACAGAAAGGAAATAGAGGGAGCAAGACAAATAACGATAGAACTACTCGAATTTGAGAGAAGTGCGCATATTAAGATTCAATGTCTAAGGGGTGGCATTGACAAAGTCCTACATGAAAAGAATAATAATTAGGCCGGCCATGTACGAGTAATGAATTGGATTTGGACCTCGTTTTCGATGGTTCTTTTGTTTAATAGCATATTCGTGGGGTTAGTTGAAAGCTGTTTTTCCTTGTTACTGAGGAACAAGGTGTCGTATACTGCATTGGATTTACTTAATTCGTAACATTTTTTTATAACTTGTTTTTGTCTTGTGTGTGGTTTGTTATACGCTGATGTTACGTTGGTCGTAGTTACTATGTGCCATGTGTTTTCTGTTTTGGATCATGTATGCACATAGATTGATAAGAACGAAGAACTTTAAAAATTAGGGATGGGAAAAAAATCCAAATTTTTAAATTTAATCTATAATTATTATAACATTCTTTTTTTATCATAAAATTAACTCTTTCTAAACTTTGAATCTGCTTATTTCTTTATTTTAATTGTTAATAATTGATTAATTGAATATGAAAATAGAAAGTTACACTAATTCATCTTATTTTGCTTAAAATGTAAAAAAAAAAACGTTTAATTTAGAAAAAATGGATTGAGGTTTATGATGGATAGATGAGAAGTTGATGCGACAAAGCCACATCCAACAGTGTTATTGGAGTTGAGTCAAGAATAAGTTGAACCTTAGGCTCTTATAGGGAGAGCTGAGCTCGGTGTCATTGAAGTTGGGTCGGACGTGTTATGAGTTTCCTATTTAATAAGTACTTGTGTTAGGTTTAAACACAGATAGTAAACCCTAAATATGAGTTTGCAAAATAGTTTTCACATTCCTTTTTCCAACACTGCTCACCGAGTAAACCCTAAATATTTTTGTATAGTCAACTATGAACTTCAACTAGTTGCTATTGCTTCTAGATTTTCTTGCAGTTTAGCTTGCATGCAGTACTGTTAGGATTAATAGGCTTCACTTTTGACATTGAATTGTATGTATACATTATTTTCATATGTAGCTGAAAGAAGCAGAGTGAAGGTTGTCACGCGTGAGTGTGTCGAATTGGAATTTTAGAAGACGTTGAAAGTGCGTTTCAAAATTCGATTTGGGCAAGGGAGAAGAACGAAAGGGAAATGGTTCCGTTTCTGTTGGGGAAGAATGAATAAACGAAAGAATGAAAGACATAAACAAAGATGGTAAATAAATTAATATTTAATCAATAATTAATTATTGTTGTTGAGATAGGTTGTTACAGAATTTAAGAAATTGATGGTTAAGGGAAAGGAATTTAGCAAACATTGAATTGACTGAAATTCTATATTAAATCTATATTCCCTTGTCAAATATTCCCATTCTGTACTCATTATGATCAATTCTTAATGAAATTTTGTATCTTATTTGATATGTAGTGCTATTTAGAACTATCTATCTGCTTCGAAGCCCCTGTTTATTGCCAATTATTTGCTTTGGAAGTAGCTGTTTATTGGCAATAAGTTATTAATTTGTTTTATTTGATAGGAATTGGAAAAAAAGTTCTGGGAAGCGAACCTCAATCCTTTGTGTGAGGAATGTAGTTGTCGAGTATTTTTGAGTATTTGAGTTCAGCTACTAGTGTGGTACTTGCTGTTTTATGTCAAAGTAATTATAGGTTCCTGAGAAATATGATAGCATATTTAGCCTTAGTTAAAAATAGACTACACTGGTGATATGTTTTCTTGCCAATGTTTATGAAGATTTGACCAATGTGGAGGCCTTATTTTCATAATACCAAACGTCTTATCTTTGAGTTAGTAATTATAGAGATAAAAGAACTCTTGAAGCCAGAGATGGGCTCCATAGGTTACTGGATGAAGTCAGTTTGCTTACTTCATCATTTATCTGCAATCTGATATTTTCCCATGAGGATGCATGGTAAATGCAATATCATCCTTCTTCTGAGTAGTCCAAATTTCAAACATGCATGATTAGCTTTTCGACTTAAAATGAAACAATGGCATTGCAATCATCTTGATATGCATATTCATTGTAGCATTGCATTTAGTGATGTTACATTAATGTTAAACAACTGATAGAATGAGTTTACGTTCATTCTGGCAGGCTCAGCATGATCTTAAACAGTACTTAATCCCTATACATTGTTCATTTAAGCCATGGGCCAGAACCCACCAAAAGCATACGAAAATTATCTTAATTCAAAATTGAGTTCAATAAGCCAATCTCAATATAGGTCCAAAAGAGAGTCTGACTTCTAAGATTTACATTCTTCTTTACAAGTTGTTGAGGACAACGTGGCATGAACTTCTAGGTTATTCATTCGGTTCTTTCCGGAGCCCATGTTTTAATGGATTATTTAAACAATAATCCTTTACATGATCTTCTTTTTCCTTCACTGCGGCAGCATATATCCACAATGCTGGTAGATTTTGTGCAGCCTCTGGATGATGTTGTGTCGTGTAAAACAAGTTGTAGATTCAGCAGCATTATTAAAACTAGTTGCACATTTCCTGCTTAATTCATAGATATTGGCATTAGTTGATATAATATTTATAGCTATATTTGTATTTATCAAGCCTGCTTCCGATTTGATTTAGCAATCTGCTAAGATGACGCCGCTTGTGTCTATTTTTCCACGTATAAAATCCCATGCATTGTTTCAGAATCTTAAATTTATTATTTAAAAAATTTGGCCTTCATTTAAGATGTTCTGAATATTGTTCAGGGTTGCTGCTTCACAAAAAAAAAATGAGTTGCAGCATAATGTCCCACCATTATAGTCTTCACACATCCCTTTGTTATTATGTTATGCTTATTTCATGGTATTTAATATTTATCATAACTATTTTTGATAGGTTAGTAGCATTATATTTGTAGACTTGCCGATTTTCACTGGATTCACTTATTAACACTTTTCTTGCATTCTTCAAGCATGCTTATTCCACTAGTATCAATGTTTGCAACAGGTGCCAATAAAAATCACAATGCAAGTTAGATTACTAATCTTGTTAATCACATTCTCAATTTTACTTCATTTCTTTAATCAATAACTCACCAGTCATATTCATTATAACATACTGTAAACTGGTTTTGCCCTGAAGCTTTTATGCTATCTTCCTCTTCATCTATCCACCTTGTGATCCTAAGAATAAAATTTTGGTGAATTTATAGTTTCATCGAAGGAAGTATTTTATGCATTCAAATAGGAACAGAATCACTAGTGGCTTACCTTTCACTTAAATAGCTTGCATTGGCAAAGTAAATGGGAGCATCAATTTCTAGAATTAGAATTCCAGGAACATGATTTGCATTTGGATATTTTTCCACATTTCTGTATACTGCAGAATTTGGAATGTTGCCTAAGAGAAAAGTTCTTGGCCTTGCAATAAATAGAAGTACTCGAAGTAGAGATACAGCAACCTGAATATTCACAGAAAACACATTAACTTCCTTGGCCCTTATTTCATAACTCAGTAATGGTTAAGAAAAACCTTCTTAAGCATTTATAAGAAAAGAAAAAAATAAATTAAATAATAAAGAAGATAAATTTAACAAATTTCATGTTAGGAGTTAGATGATACATACTGCTATGACTAGGCCAATTTCAACACTGCCAAAGACTACAACATACACTACAGGATTTATTATTTTAGTAACATTTTTATACTTGCATTTATTTAAAATGTTACAATATATCATATTATTATCTTTTAGTAACATTTTTATACTTACATTCATAAAAATGTAACAATATATCAAATTATTCTCTTTAGTAACATTTTTATACTTACATTTATTAAATGTTACAGTATATAAAATAATTTTATTACCATATATTAAATTATTATCTAATTATCTTTAGTAACATTTTTATACTTATATTTACTAAACGTTACAATATATCATTTTAATTATCATAGTAACGTTTTTTATACAGAGATCTATAATTTCAAATTTAATTTTGTACAACATTAGAATCAACAGCCACTGAAATGCACGTCTTCCGTCGTTCTCTCCTCCTCAGCTTGGCTTCAGATTTCTGGTTCTCCTCTCCTCCTCAGCTTTCCTTCTGATTTCTTCTCGTTCACACATTCTCATCTTCACAGCTCCCAGATCAAGAATACTCTCAATCCTCACGGTCTCGTTTTCACTATCACCTTCAAGGTCTCAGTTTTCACTCTCAGTCTCACTCTCACTCAACAAACAGAGGTAGATGTTTTTCCTCATTTTTTGTGTATGCTTTATGTTTCATGATTGCAATTGATATTATTATTGACGACGATTATCATAGACTTGAATCATATACCTCAATTTCTTCTTAGTTAGGGTTTTGTAGCTCTGTTTCTTGCAAATTTGGTAGGAGCTGATCAAATTGTTTATTAGGTAGATTTTGTTTTTGCTCTGATTTAATTAGGGTTTCATTTTCATTTTAGCCTAGATTTTGTATGGTTTTTTATTTGTGTATTTTTCATTTTCGTTTTCATAATCAGTCACACTCTTAATCTCATTTTTACTCTTTTGCAACCTATTCTCATTTTTTTCTTGTTTTCCACTGAATTTATTTCCAAATGGTTAATTAGGTTTATTCTCATTCATTTTAAAATAGGGCTCATTTTGGTAGGAGGGGAAATGATTTAGTTGTAATGTAGTGGAGTGGTGCTTCTTTCCACTTTTGATGAATTTGGTGAATCGTTGTATGTTCCATAATTGGTGTTGTATATATCTGCAACAAGCTTTGGTTGGCGAGGCTTCAGGTGAAGAGCAACTTTTTTCTTCTGAAAATATCTCGATGAGGGATAGCATTGGCTGTGAGCTCAATACCTATCTTGAAAAGATTAAGGTTTGTAGTTTCCTGTTTTAAGTGTTAGTCGTTGTCCTTTCTTAGACTCTTTCTTGAACCAGGCTTTTTATACTTTCTATTTAGTTCATTAATTTTACTATTGATGACATTAGTGTAGTTTGATGCTACGGATTGTTTACAAATAAGTGTTTTATGTAGGTGTTTTCGTCTTTTCTCTTAATAACTGATTTTGAATTCTATTTTCTTGTTGTGTCATGGCGATTTGATCTAATATGACTGATTTATATTTTAAGTGATTTACCTGATCATTTATTTTATTGCGATGCCTAGACTTTTATAAATTCATTTAATAAATTATGTCACCAATAGCATTTGGATGTTTCATTCTGCTCTCTTTGCCGAATCTCTCTTTCTATTACGCCAAATCTAGTGTACCCATAGGAAGTAATAATGTTTATTTTGGGGATGGAAAGGAACATTGCAGACAAGGTTGCAACTGTGGGGTATTATGCGGTTGTTCCTGATTTTTTCTTTGGTGATCACTGAAAGTATGTTGTCTAGTCTTTGCTTTTCCCATAATTCTATTTGATTGATTATGGGAATAGAATGTTTGATATTTTTTGTTGTAGGAGTTCCAGCACATGGGATGGAAAAATCAACGATTTTCTTTAGGCATTATGCAGTGTAATAACTTAAGTGTGGTAGCTGTCAATTTCGTAAGTTTCTGGTAGTTGTCATGTTTGGAGTAAGAGTACACTGTAGTGTGGATTTTATATTAATTGATTTGGGAAAATTCATTTGGTGATTGTTTGTGCTGCTGTTAGGTGGTTATATCATTTCCATCTATATCATATATGACAATTGAAGGGTCTTAGTTTTTTTTTTTTTTTTTTTAGACAAGGATTGCTGGAAATAAAACAAGAAACCAAGAGCATAGTCTTTGACTAGTTTATAATTTTCTGCAACCTAATTCATATGACACAGCTAAAAACAAATTGTGCCCTTTTATGTGATTTAGAACAGTGGCCTGCTATGAGCATTTTTATGTATTTTTTTTTATAGACAGTGATGTTTTAATTAGAGAAGCTTGTGAGTGATGCAATTTTATAACCACGATTTGAGTTTAAAAACATTGATTAATTGGATCAGCTTTGAGTCTGTTAATCTACACACTCATTGGTCTAGTCTTGTGCAACTTTATGTTTTTTGAAAACAATATTTTGGGCTAATGTAGTTTATATTGAGGGGTGAGGACATATTGAGGGCTAATGTAGTACAAATTGTTAATTAAGTGCTATAGTGTACATTATTATTACTATTAACTTAATAATCTATTGTATAAGAGATGTTTCCTACTGTTGGGGACGCTTATATGCTAAGATTTGAAGAAAAGGTTGTTTGTCTTTATCGTCTTGCAGCGAGTGTAAACAAAAAGAACATGTTTGCTCAATCCAAGGAGAAAATTAAATTGTTGATTGTAGTTGATGGAGGATAATGGCATGTTAGCAACACAATATAAAATAATAAAATAATAATAATAATAATAATAATAATAATAATAATAATAATAATAATTAAAGAACAACAAATAATTCTTAAAAACCCATAGTTCTTAAATAGTAATATTTAATATCTGGTTGAAAATGCATTACATACATGTCAACCAAATTAAACTTACTAAAAATATAGGATAAAATTTTAGATATATTTTCATTAGAAATTGGTAGCATTTGAAACTTAGAAGAATGAAGTTAACAAGATTTTAGATATTATCCACTAATGTAGGAATTAATTATGTATTTAAACTTTTTCTTAGAAAAAATGGAGTTTTGAACTTAGTCGAGAAGGTTGTGAACATGAATCAAAATAGCATTCGTGACTTCCCCATAATATCTTGTGTAGGTCCCACGAATTTAGAAAACCCTAAAACTCAGTCCATAATAGTCGTTGAAGAAAGAGGAACCATGAAATCCAGTGAAGCAACAACCTCATACATAACATATGCATTTTGGGGTTTTGATTATTGAAAGCATGTTGTCTGCTCTTCGCTTTTCAGAACAAGTTGGATGAACTTTTTATGTTGATGAAATTTGGATAAACCTATTCTTCATAAACATTATCTTATGCTTTTTGCAGAAGTGTTGCTCCTCCTATCCCTAACTGGTCCTAAGTTATCATTTTTTGATTGCTAATGGCATACCATTAGATTATAAATTAGTCTCTAGCTTAATTAGATACCAATTTAGAATCTAATGGCATAGGTCACTAAAACCTTGGTAG
>Ga0099825_1006028_pt1 | contig 15331 bp, 11 predicted proteins | sample SiratroredBW_FD_76838 | JGI IMG/M metagenome (GOLD analysis project Ga0099825, IMG submission 76838) | Root nodule microbial communities of legume samples collected from California, USA - Siratro red BW | ecosystem: Host-associated > Plants > Roots > Nodule | place: USA: California | collected... | reverse complement strand
ATATATATATATATATATCACAAAATATATATATATATATATATATATATATATATATATATATATATATATATATATATATATATATATATATATATATATATATATATATATATATATATATATATATATATACATATATATCAGCTAACGGATTAGGCAAAATGGGCTACAACAAATACAGAATTTAAACATATAGTCTATAATCAGCCATAATGGATTAAAAATGAGTTATCAAGTAATACTATATATATTTTTTAAGCAAAATTCGCTGAAAAATGTTAAAAATATTCATATTTATACATTAGATTTGACCGGATTCTTCTCTGCTTCCAAATTTGTTAGAAAAATAAAATAGTATTTGAGTATTTTTTTAATATTTAACATAGTTAAATATATATGAGTAAATTAAGTTGGAACAATATTATATATCATTTAATCCAAAGGTGGTTTTTGCATTCCAATTTTAAAATATTATTGATGTGAATAGTATTTATTTTTCAATTAAACATAATATAATCAATTTAAATATTCTTCTTGTTTACAATAAATTATTAGGTAATTTAAAATAACAAAATTCTATGTTTCGATTAATTGTTTATATATTAAATTTGTTATGACATAAGTTAATGATCATCTACCTATTATTTAAAGATTGATGAAGACTACATGATTCTGAACTATATATTTAATATTTCTTTTCTAGGTTGCATGCATGTCTACCTGAATCTACCTATGCCTCTAATAGAATAAATTTTATAAGATTACTAATCAATATAATGAAAAACATAAAAGATAATTAACTGTAGATAAATGATGACATTGGCCCATTAATTATTTGATGACATTAGTATCAAATTGAATTACATCAAATACAAGTGCAAAATTAACGATACAAATTAAAAAAAGAAGAAGGAAACCTATAAAATGTCATCCCTTTTTGATGAACTTGGGCATTTCTTTTTCAAGCAAGATGTAATGTATAAAACTCTAATAACACTTTTTCATAAAATAATAAATCTTTTCAAGAAGTATAGAATGATATCAGTGAATGAGAGAGAGCTTTCTTTTTTTAAAAAAATTATGGTTATTGATATATTAAATATAATTAATTATTATTTTCTTCATATAATCAAAAAACATTTTGAATTAGGATAATTGATTATTTATTATTCATAATAGATTATCAATAAAAACAAAACACTTTAGCTGTCATAATCAATTATTCACGAGAATAAAAATATTATTCTATTTAGTTGACATGATGGATTATTTACTATTTATTATATGTGAAACTAAGTAAAATTTAGGTTTGTTCTAACTTAATTACAAACTTAACATAATTGATTATTATGTTTAAAAAGATAAAAAAATAGTTTTTAAATGTAAATTTATTCAAGAATCATCTTATAGATTGATTCATTCTTTATTCAAGATTGATTCATACTAAGAAATTAGGCAATGGAGAAAGGCACCATAAAAAACCATAAAAAAGACGTGCAAACATCATCAAATTAATAAGTCATATGTTTCTGATAACTCTTGATTTCTTCCTACTTTTACATACTAAATATTTCTTTTTTCTTATTCTTTGTTTTTAGGATGAATTTATATTATTCATAAAAAATAGATGTTTTAGTTTAAACTATAATAGTATTGTAATTTTAGACAGGATTTCTACACTGACTAACACTTCCTATTTGATTTATAATTTTTTTTTAGATATCATTTTGATCTTACTCTTGTGATGAATTCCTCACTTTAAGATATTCAACGTAAACACTTGTATAATAAAAAATAGAGTTTAAGACTAAAAAAAACAAATCAATTTTACACGATGTAGTAACTTCGGCCCACTTCGATCCAGTTGCTTACGCCATAATTTTGATTGTTTCATAACCTTATAAATACACCACATTGCAGTCAATTGGAACTAATTTAGACACTTAGGTTTTAGAATTAGAAGTAGAATAAGACTAGTCACTTTTACATTTTCAGTTTTCTGTTAATTTTCAATTTTACATTTTGATTATTGGAGTTATCTCAATTGATCTCTTTTACTCTCTTCTCCCTTTTTTTTCTTCAATTTCATTTTCTGTTTTAGTTTATCAATTGAACAACAAACTTCTTGAAAAATGCCACGAATAGTGTAACTGTTTTGTTCTTCAACTTGAGACTTTTCTGAATTTTAGTTCTTGATCAAGAATTGTTATCCTAGTTAATACAATTCGATGGAGTTGTGTTAACTTCTTAAAGCAAGAAAATCATATCTGAGCTTAAAATTCTTGCTTCAGGTTCAACCCTTTACTATTTTCCTTCATTTAAAATTACTATTTTTCATTTCTGTTCTTTACTATTCTGCAATTTCATGTTACTGCACTATTTCTTCAACTTCTCTCTTTACGTTTTAGTTCATGCTCTCAATTCTTTTTTATTTTAATTGCAATTTCAATTTCAGTTCACGTTTATTATTCTATTTTCTGTTAATCCAATATTTCCATTTTCAGTTATAGATTTGAGTTTCTTCACGATCTTCCAGTTATGATTTTAATTTTTGTGCCCAATATATTTGATTTACTCTTTGCAATTTGATTTACTGTTTTCAATTTCATTTACTATTAATTCAATTGTGTTGCATTCAATTTCAATTTACTTTGCCAAATCCAGTTTTCTAGGTTGACTGCTTTAGATTTAGCAGTTAATACAGGTTTTATCATAGCTGCATTTCTACTTCCAATTTCTATATTTCAATTATTACGTTTTTGAGTTTTCGATTTCCTTTACTGCATTTCAGTTCCAATTCTCACATTCTTGTTTTTCTTAAATTCTGATTTCATTTCAGTTTTACAATTCAGCTATACTTTTGCACTTGTTCTATTTTCGATTTAGTTTTTACTATTTTCAATTTCAATTTTGTTTTACAATTGTTGCCCCATTCTACAATGCACTCAAAGCCTTAATTTCTAATTTGTTATAGAAAGAAAATCATACAAGACAATATTTCTTAGAAGATATTGTACTTGTAAAGAGGGACTTAATTTGTATGAAATCATACACAACAGTCTAATCAAATTGATAACTTTTAATTTGTTCATATTTTATTATCATATTTTACTTTAGACAACAATAAAAAAAATTTTATTTAAATTTAAAAAATTATAACTTTAAACTTTAGATAATGATTTGGTGTTTAGATAATGGTTTGGTGATGATTTTCCAGTCAGCAGTAGATATCGCTTTAAAATAACAATTTTCTTTTAAGATCATATGTTTTTTCAAAACCATTGTCTTAAATTGATAAAATAAAACTATGTTTTTCGGTCATATGTTTTTTTCAAAACCATTGCTTTAAATTGATAAAATAAACTATGTTTTTCGGCCATTGTTTAGGCAATATTTTTTTCTCATAATTTTACGCAACAAATTTTAGTTGTTGTTTCTTTAGGTAACATTTTTATAATTGTCGAGTTGAAGTTTAAGTGATAATTATTTAATTGTTGCCATTGCATTTATACAATTTTAAGCCAAAATTTTATAAATGTGATTTATTTATTTTTAAGATTACATATTAGACAATATTTATAATAGCTTTAAAATATAATTTATTCCTTTAAATCACATTTATAATATTTCTAAAAATATGATTAATACATTAAACCAATTAATAATTTATTTTGAATATTTTTATTATAATAAAAATATAATAAATTACATAAATTATTAAAAGATTATTTGATTTTTATAAAATAAATAATAAATGAATTTATTAAAAACAATTAACTATCAAAATTTAGTCACCAATTTAACAACTGCTTTAAATTGATCTTCAAGAAGTATTGAGATCAAACATGTTATCATCATATAAGGATTAATATTGCATGTTAAATTGTGACTATTAAAAAATTTAATCTTTAAAATTTTAGTAATTAAAATTTTGTTACTATTTATTTTAGTCGCTATTTCAGTAATTAATATATTTAGCGACTGATTTTAATTATTTAATGGTTAATTTTGATGATAGCTAAAACTTAATTTTTTTTAATGTAAATCAATATTTATAAATTATTATAATTAAAAATAACAAAAATATATCTAATAACATTTAAAAATGTAATTAAATATGCAAGTAACATAATATAGAAATAATGTAGAAGTTGAAACTACCTGTGAAACTGAATGTTTTTTTCCACACTTTCGTAATTAAAAGTAATACACAATATTTAATTTGTTTCTAATTTTGTAACTGTAAGTCATCATTCTTTTCTCCAATGCCATATTTCTCTAGTATGGTCTTTGGATTCACCATAAAGAAAGGTAAAATAAAAACTATATCGTAGTCCCAAAAGTCTCGTTATCTTTTGTGTGAAATATTCTTAAATTGTCGTAATTTGAACCGAGAAAAATAGTATTTTCAACTTATGAATAATGCTAAAAAGTACAATTATTTTGATATTAATATTTCTCTACATATAGTCAATAACTATTAAAATTATGTCTCCCAATGGTGTATATGTATATGTCATGAGTATAGTGTATATAACAACAGAGAAATTATAGAGTGCTATAAGTACATTAATATCAATTTTCAAGTGTTGAAATAATTTATTTGAATGATTTGTTGTGCGATAATTAAGTTATATGTAATTGATAGGTTTTTAATATTATTTTATTTCTATTATGTGTGTAAACCCCTAAGATTGTGCAAACGCTATAGGATTGTAGTTATCAACAGGGGCTGGGGATTGTGCCTGTCATCTCTTCTTGTCACCCAGAACACATAGGGTTGATTCTTGTCTCATTTTGTGACTTTGTATTCCCTAAAATTAATGAGTTGGATTATTTTGGCCTTTATTAGAGATATTCTCTACTAGGTTTTTCTATTATATTATTTTGTTTTTATGTCATATGCACTGTTATTTTTTCATGCTTGCAATACCTATAAAATGAATATTTAAAATTTGAACAATTTTTTTTATCATATTATTAGTTATTTATAGTATCATTTATCGTATAATGAATCAAAAGATTATTTTTGATAAGACCATACGATCCTACATATTTTAACCCTCAGCCAATCGTAGTAGGATCTCATCTTGACAACAATGCCATAACAATGTTTACTGGGTTGCTCACATAGCTTCTCTTTCATTGTTTTCCACACTATATTCCCATTTTCATCTTCAACTATGAGAGCCTCTTTGGTTTTTTCACACGACAAATCATAAGGATTCTAAACTTTGACCTTGGACCAACTATGAACCAATGTCGTCAACCATACCAGACACCTGCTAGCAATTGAGAAACATATAATAATCACCTTAACCATTCAAATTATACATTAGTTAGTCCATTAGCAAGTATACTATATGTATATTGATTTCTTGAGAACATCGCATACACAAAAGGAAGTCTTGCATACTTGTTGGTGCAGGGTTTTACGGTGTGGCTCAGATAGTTTGATAACCAAGACATTCCAGTAGTCCAAAACAGACCTGATATTTTTCAGAAAACAAGTACACATAAAATTATTTCATAACACTAAGTTAGACACTCCCAGAGGTGGGGAGGAATGAGGTCTATCGGAAAACTTGAGAATGAAGACAAGTTTCAACAATCACTACATAAGCATGCAAAGGGAAGAGATATATGTCGTTATCATCATACCTTAAAAACATTAGTATCCACAAATAAGATGTTGATAAGATATTCAAGACCTAGTAGCAAAGCAGATATATTCTTTTGAGTAGATTTCAAAATTGGAATAGGAACTTGCGTAAGTGAAAGGGTATCATCACACCACTATTCTCGTTAATAAAGACGTGAACTCATCAAACAAAAAGAAAATCAATATAGGTAACATATAGAGAAAGAGAAAATGAGAGGAGGAGTTGTTGCACAGATGCAAAAAGAAGAAAAAAGGAACTTGGGCACAATAGTTGAAGATACAGAATTATGGGCCCAATTTCAAATGTTCCATAAGCATGATACGGTACATTCTTTCACCAGCTCTCGTTATATTTCATAAATATAAACCTTCATTGTAATCACAGATAACATAAAACTGAAAAACTAAACCTGCTTTATAAAATGAGGTGAAGAACTTTTATAAATTCCATGAACAGGGAGAAAAACTATTAGATAAATGCTTCACAAGTAATTTAGTAGTAAATCAGGCTTCTAACTTATAGCTAAATTACAGAGACTTACTTGTTCCTCACTTGAACCATGTGCATATGCTCAATTATACTAGTAATGGGCAGCAGAAGCATGGTCCACATTAAACATAACATTATCCTATAATCAACCAGAGAAATTATCACAAATTAAAATAGAACAAAAGAGATACAGGAATATGACGAGGCAAATAGGCAAATGAAACATGGAGCAAAAAGTTATTATTAAAACACACCTGCAACTGAACCACGAATATGTTATACAACTTAATATTGGCATCATAATAACAATGTAATTGAAGGGCTGCAACCTCTGAACATTAAAAGATATTATTGATCTTGAAAGTTTTAGCAAAAAGCATATAGAGGGTGGAGCGTAAATCTAAGGAATAACTAACTAGGCAAGAACAATAGAAGTCAAAGAACTCGAGAGGGTTAACATTTTGACACACAAGTTGACACAAACAATCAAGTAAAGCACACAACAAAAACAACACACGGTCCATCTTAGTTAAAAGGAACACCAATCATTTAATCAAACAATTGGTGGGCATGAAACATTTATAAACATATCAATCATAAACAAATAAACACGCGAGTAAACCACTAACTATTCTAGAAAATAACAAAATTCCTTAAGAGAAATGATTTCGAAATTCAACCTCATGCAAGAATCATTCATCTTAAGAATAAATCATTTCTATGTTAAGCCAAATAATTAAACACCCGTGAGTAGAAAAAACAAAGACGAGGCATAAAAGTACCTATGATGATGAGGTTTCAATGATGTCAATGTCAAGGGTTGCAATCTTTGAGTCCTCTATTGTGCTTTCTTGAGTTAGCATAAGAACGGAAGGTGGCCAATCCTCCCCGTGAACATCATTTTCTCCTTGCATTATCAGTCTTCGAGAAAGGGGATCACAACGATCCTCTATAGCCTTTACAATTGCTTCAATTGCATTATTTATAATTTCAATTTTAAATTTCCATTTGGCACGATTATCTACTATTTCTATTAGTGTTCTTGATCTAGTTTACTGTGTTTAGTTTCCACACTTTTCCAGATTTAGTTTCTGTTTTCGATTTCATGTTTCTTTCATTTGCGCATGCCAATTTCATTTTCAATTGCAATTTAATATCATGGCTGTTAGTTTAGGTTTTTGTTTCTGTTTTCAGTTTTATTAGATTTTACCGTTCTTCCAGTTTATGCTGTTATTACTTCGTTTGTATTTAAATTTCATTCACTAATTCTGATTCTGAAATATTGCAATATCTGATTCAGTCTTTTCATGATTCCAATTCAATTTCAATCTGTTACATTTTTTTTTTATGTTTTAGTAGTTAATATAGTTTCTATTTTCTGTTTTTGTTTTCATTTACAATTTTCAATTAGTGTTTTAGATTCCTCTTTCTGATTTCCGTTTTCAAAATCTAGTTCAATACAATATTAGTACAATCAATTCTAAGTTTAAGTACCAAATTTAGTTTTCTAGTTGGTTAGAGTTCACCAATTTTTCAGTTTTTCTTAGTTTAATTCATTTCAGGTTTACTTCATTTAGTTTCTATTCTCTTAATTCTTGATCTTAGATTCAATTTCTGAAATTTTTTAATTCATAGAGTTAAACATTTCTAATTTGGTTCAATTATTTCAGTTCCAGTTTTGGTTTGCAACTTTCACTCTTTCAATTCTTGTTCTAGTTAGTTCCTTTTCAAATTCCTCCCCGCCATTTCATAATTTTGTTCTAAACTTACATCTCATTTCACATATGTATTTAGATTCTATCATGATTTTAGCTAACCTGTTGTAGGTTTAAAATTCATTTCATTATTCTTTGTAGAATTTAAAAGCGAGTTGTGCATACTGCTAGCATTAGTGCATTGCCAGGAATAGTATATTTGACCTTGAAATAGAGAAAACAATGATTGAGAATATACAAATTGAAAGAGCACAAGAATAGTTACCAAATGAGTGTGAGGTCAATCACAATTCTTGATCACATCAACTAGTTCTGAACTATAGCAAACTACATTTGAAGAGATGGCTATTAATAGAGAAAAAAACCATGAAGGAGACCAATCTTGATATTGGTTATCCTGTGCATTCAGATGCCACATTTACAAGCAGGATCGGTCAACTATGAATTCAAATGTGGACTGATGTACTTTTTACCAAAATTTCATGGTCTAGCAGGAGATAACCTTCATAAGCATTTAATGAAATCTCATGTAGTATGTTCAACCATGAGACGAGTTGATACACCTGAAAAATTAGTTAAAACGAAGTCATTCCCATTTTCATTATGTGACACATCCAACGATTGGCTACGCTTACAGTCTAACTCCTATCACCACATAGATTGACAAGAAGAGGAGATTTTTATAAAAAATTTCCCTACTTCTAGAATTGTATCCATAAGAAAGAAAATTAGTGGAATAAGACAACTGTAAGAAAAAAAAACATTATATGAATACGGAAAAATTTAATAAGTTTTGCTTCAATTGCCCGAATCATCTTATCAAAGCTGCTATTGATACAATATTTTAAGAAGACATGCTGCCAATTGGAGAGGCGTATGATTGATGCAACTGGTGGAGGAACATTCATTAACATGGTAAAAAACACTAGACAATACGATTCTAGAAATTCAAGTAGATTAGTGCATGAAGTGAAGACTAATCAAGTTGTTATAGCTAAAAATTAAAGGTTGGAAAATAAACTAATTGAGTGGTGAGACAATCAACCATAGGCCAATAAGTCAATTTAGTCAATAATATCTGGACTATATGCTTTAACATATCATTATATATACAAGAAATTCTTGATTTACTTACAAATTATTATATATGAATTTTCATATGTAAATAAATTTAACATTATTTATGAATTTAATTGTAATAATAAATATTTTGAAAAGAATATTTTGTACTTATCTACGGATTTAATCCGTAGGTAAAATCCATATATAAATACGATTTTGTCCATTACATATAGATTTTTACTCTAGGCAAATGTGATTTTTCTTATAGTGTCCTTAGTATAAGAAACAACTAACCCTTCTACCGAAGTAGTAGGTGATATATTTTTTAGGCATTACAATTTCTATAAACCTCAATCCTAACAGTCGCAACAATCAACAGACTTACAATCCTTATTCAAGTACTTAAAATGTTGGATGTAGAGATCACCCGAATTTAAGGTATAGATCACCTCCACCATAGCAACCAAAATATGTTTTTGATTAATAACATAACAACCATTTTCACCAACCACATATGTATGCATAGAACTTAAAACCTACACATTAGAAACATTAGAAATAATTGCCTCCTCCAATGAGAAAGCAACCAATACAGAATGTTGTACCAGTTCAACAACAAAATGCACAACAACAACCGGTTAATAAAGGACCTTCATTAAATGAGTTGATGAAACAAACAACTATACATAACATGCAATTTCAATATAGTATTTCAGCCAATGTACAAGACCTACAAACTCAAATTGGACAATTGGCAACTACTTTGAATAATTTATAGTGACAAGGGTCTAGAACACTTCCTTCTTAGCCCTTAGTGATTCTAGAGGGAAATATGAGTGTTATAACTTTGAGAAGTGACAAAGAGCTGCCTACAAAGATTTAGCCTAGTACAAAAGATAAAGCAGTAATAAACGAGCAACCAGAACAACAAATGCAGTACAAAGTTCCTTTGTCTTTTCCTTCAAGATTTGTTAGGCCCTCTAAAAAATTGGAAACTAACAAAGAATTGCTAGAAAGTTTTCAAAAAGTTGAAATAAACATACCCCTAATGGATGTTATAAAGAAAATTCCTAAGTATACATAGTTTTTGAAAGAACTATGCATAGTTTTAAACAGTTTTAACCTTATCTTAATTTAATTTTCCTAAAAAATGTGAAAATCCAAGGAGTTTTTCTTTTCCTTGCCCCATTGGAGAGTTAAACTTTGCATGAGCATTATTGGATTTGGGAGTTTCAATTAATGTCATGCCTTCAGCCATTTAAATAATGTTATAGTAGGGAGAATCAAAGCAAACATATGTGGTGATTTAATTGGAAAATGGAAACAAAACTCAAGCTTTAGGAATTCTTGAAGATGTAATTGTGAAAGTTAACCCATATGAATTCTACATTCTAGACTTGCATAATGAGAGTGTTTCACAACAATCTACATTAATATTGGACAAACCATTCTTAAAGACAATAAAAACAAAGATAAATGTTCAAACTGAAATGTTTTCTATGGAGTTTGGAGAGGATAACCATTTAGACTTTCCATTATGGTGATCCTCTTGATAAGTTGTCTAAAGTAAACCATTGTTTGCATTGAAGTGATGGAGTTGAGGTTTGGGAAGGAGGTTGGAGTAAATGGGTTTAAAAGTGTCATAATTTATTTTGTAGATCTAAGCTTATCATGCAATTCTATTATTGTATTAAAAGAGAAATGAGACTTATAAGTTATCATTTGATACACATGGACATATGTTGATATCTTAGTAACATCATAGATAAGTTGCCTCATCTTTAATGTTGTTGTGTTTAGAAGGTCTAAATCAGTGAAAACTTTGTCTTTGAGAGGATTGAAGGTGTAGTTATAATGATGTGAAATAATTTAGGAGACGTGCATTAGAAATGTATATCTTTGTTGCATTATATGAATTGGACATCTTATGGTGAAATCTATTTTTAAATAATTACCTATTCAAATTATAATTTTTAATTTGGAAAAAACCTACATAATTACTTTTAAATATATTCAATTTTATGAAAAACAAATCTACAACTTTTGCATTCTTCCAATTAATTACTTCTTAAATTGTTTACCTTTCAAAATTATTATTTTGTACTTTATTTAAAAAAATTCTTACTAAATTTAATTTTATAAATTGCTATCCTTATTTTTTTTCAAAAATAGTATTACTAAATGTAATTACCTTTCTCAATTTTATTTTTAAAACAATTTTATATTTAAACAATTTTATTCCAATTTTTTCCTCAAATTATTTAATTTCAATAACCATTAAATTATAAAAAGTATTTCTTTTTTATAAAATCATGTTGAGAATCACAATGAAGTTTTAACATCCCAAATAGGTTACCACCTTAAAACTCCACTAATCATATATCACCACATGAAAACTCCAAAATACAAAAATTAAAAAGATACAAAAATTATTATATAGGAGATCAAACCAAAACTCACGCAAGAGAAAAATAACTTTCAAGCTACTAAAAAACATAATATTTGAAGGCAAAGAAACATACCATAAAATACCAGGATTAGAAAAGGTATCAACACATATATTTTCTTTCCTAAAGATAAGAGAAATGTTAAAATTTATAGAACAACACTAGAGTTTTGAAAAGTGTGAAAAATCATAGAAGAGTCACACTAAGACCATATGTGTATAATTTTTCTCTTTAAATATCTTAATAACAAGAAAGACAATCATCAACTAAGCATAAATAATGTCCAAATAAGCAGTAAAGCCTTCAACGAAATTCCTCCAACTACCGCTAAAAATACCACCACACGTAGCATGTCCAAGACAACCACCGTCAACATTAACCTTAAACTAGTTAACCCCATGCATGACCCACTTAACTTTGGTAACCTTGGAAGATCTACAGTGTACCTTAAAAAACTTCAAAATACAAAGGTTCCATATCATTATGCACATATCTAGAGAATATCTTACCTGCCATTTGAATATTCCAACAAACCAAATGAAGAGCTAACTGAAAGTGAATAGGCTTTTTGAATCTTGTATGATTTATAGCCTTCAAAATGGTCAAAATAATGAAAGTTATAGTAGCAAATGAATGTCACAAACAATTGGACTAACTTCCTCAGTAATAAAAGAATGAATATCATTACTGGAAAAACAAGAAAACGTAGGAAAAACCTTAGCTAACCAAGACTAAAATTTATTAGCAAACACACGTTAAAAAATGGGTCAAATTTTCTTCATGAGTATTGCATAGACTACATTGGGAAAATAAACTAATACTTTTAGTTTCGAAATGTACCTCAAATGGTAAACTATTATGTAAAAACTTCCAAAAATTTCCAAAAAGAGTTAATGATTTGATTGGTGATAGAGCAAATTTATATGATATTAATAATGAATTTTTAGGTCAAAAATCAACTCTTTCTATACTTAAAACTTGTTTAACTCTCAATATTAATTAGCTTTTATTAATAATTGATTGTGAGAGTCAAACAAAGATTTCATACTAATTGAATTTATTTTGTGTGAAATTGATTAGAAAAATATTTGATGAGAAGAGCTAGGATTGGAGGTTTGAAGAAGTGAGAAACAGAAGCAAATACTGGGCAAATAAAGTCAAGTTCGGCTCAGCCAAGTGAGCCCAGTTTGGGAAAACCCGAGAGGAAGGAGGCAGAATTGTGTCCGACTCAAGTTGGGCTCTAGTACTGAAATAGTAACAAAATCTAGTGGTGCCCGAGACAACTAACCTATGTTGAGCGCAAGCGTCAATATTCGTATTTTATTTAATAAGCTTTTGAAATTAAGGTTGGATATATTTTGCTATAATAGAGAACGAAATTCACTATTGAAGGCATTTTTAAGCTTTATTTGGAGTAATCTTTTTATTCCATCATTTTTTTTTATAATGTTTGGGGTCCTCATGCCGATAAGGAGCTAGATCACTCATTGTTAGGGTTAGATTAAACCTTTTTAAACTCTCGTCTAATAATATTTGGGCTTATATTATGTCTTATCATAAATGTTTTTCTTTCAATACATCAATATATTAATTCTATGCTTATGTTTGTTGTGTCAATCCATAACTGGATCATTCATTCTTAAGAGCATTGAAAAATATCTTTTGAATCTAGAAATGAATTAGTTTACTAGATGAAAGCTCTTGTCTGTGAATAGAGCCTGATTCATTTGTTGTAATTAAGATCCCTATGTTCATGCAAGATTCATCTATATAATTGATCAAGGAATTGACGGTTAATAGATAATCCCTAGACTTATCTGCTAAATAATCAGGTTTGAGTAATTTTGTGGATTGACATTAATTATTGTTAAAAAAAAAATAAACTTTGTTATGAATGAGAGTGAAGATTAACGAGATCTAACTCTAACAAGTTCATTATTCATTATATTATTGTTAATCATTTTTCTACCTTCAATTCTTGATAAAAATATAAAAGATTATTTTAATTTCTACATATATCATCAATTTATTAATTTTTTCTAAATCTAAATTTATTATAATTGTTTGAATTGTTTTATATTACTTATTACATTGCTATTGCTACTAATGCACTTACTATGCAAATTTTTTGCTAACTTTTGGCTAACAGGGAATTCATACTAGAGCAAATAATTTTCCTTTAAGAGAAATTGAACTATTAAGTATAAAATCACTAGTATATATATATACTAGCTTTATTTATATATATATATATATATATATATATATATATATATATATATATATATATATTATTTTCCTATACCTTCAACCCACTATCATTTTTATGAGAACACAAGATATCTCATTTAATGATAATATGTAAGATCTAGATATATCCACGGTGCCGATGTTACTAAGAAGAGTAGTAGACTATCTATAAAGCTGAAAATTATAAAAAAATTCTATATCATTTTTTGTGAGAACATAAAATATCTCATTTAATAATCATAATATAGGATCTAGATATATCCGCGTGCTGCTGTTACTAAGAAGAGTAGTAAACTATCTATAAAGCTGAAAATTATAAAAAAATTCTACTGGTAATCATTAAGTTAACCAATTGTGTCATGTACATCATACCAATTAACTTACACTTAAAGTCAATTTCTCTTTAATATTGTCTGTAAGAAGTTTAAGAAATCTAGATTTCGGAGCACCTTTAAAATTAGAGAGCGAAAGAAAACTTACCTATTTCAAAACCAGTAAAATCTTTAATATTTGTATTGAAGATATTGGAATTGCTTCCAGTGCAGTACTAACTTTTAGAATAATTTATCCACTAATATTAAGCAAAACCATAATCTTGAAACAATTGTATTAGAGTCCTAAGAATTTTCTTGTTAGTAAAAGACAAAAATATCATTTACAAAAGAATATGAGAAAAATAAATAATACCTTTGGAACTAGCAATAGGAAGAATGCTTTCAGAATTAGAAATGAAATGAAAAAAAAAAAAAAAAACTCTAAAAAAAAAAAAAAAAAAAAAAAAAAAAAAAAAAATCCTCTGCTATGCAGGAAAGAAAAAAAAAGAGAGAGAATCCATTAATAAACTCATATTCCATGTTAAAAAAATAAAAATAAACAAAAGACAATCAAACCACATTAACTCTTACAAATAGAAAAGTTGAGTATAAAATAGAATAAATCTAGTTAAAAAACTTTTCATAAAGCTAAATTGTATTATTGTATGGTGATATCTGAAATTGACAATGAGAGATATCCAAAGAAAAATAATGTGGATGTACTGTTTATGCGTATGTAGATAGGTGAGAGAGGAGTAAAAATAGAGTGGAATCAGAAAGTCACGTGGTATAGCTGTCCTACAAATTTGGGTGTACACGCAAATCAAGGTTAACTTTAGACATCAACAAAACATGAGCAGGAACTTCCTTTTGCTTTGGGCTTTTAGGAGCCAGAAGCAAGCAGATTTTTTTTCTAAGGTCAAATAATTTTTTTCAAATTCAAAATGAAAACTGTGGTAGGGAATAAGCATGTGCAGAGCTGCATATGCAAGATCTGTCATCTATAGCACACTCTATGATCCTGTGCTTCCTCTGTCTCACATCTTTTGGCCCCTCTCCATGTCTCTTTCATAGGTTACTATTCTATAAAGTAGAAACAATCATACCTAAAATCTTTCTCTAAATTATGGGTCTGGCTTAGTCTTTGAGTTAAAGGACAATCTCCTTCTACACTATACACTACAAATAATGCTAATAATGGGTTTTTAAATTGTGGTTTGCTGACTTAGACTTTTTTTTTTTTTTTCAGGATGAGTTCTCTATGCGAAGATTGATTTTGCCGGTGACACTTATGTTTCGATCAATTCATGCATGAAGATAGAAGATTTACTTACGGCCAGTGGTTGCTCACATTTATGAAGAGAAAAAAAAAAAAAAAAAAAAAAAGT
>Ga0099825_1006027_pt1 | contig 15332 bp, 9 predicted proteins | sample SiratroredBW_FD_76838 | JGI IMG/M metagenome (GOLD analysis project Ga0099825, IMG submission 76838) | Root nodule microbial communities of legume samples collected from California, USA - Siratro red BW | ecosystem: Host-associated > Plants > Roots > Nodule | place: USA: California | collected... | reverse complement strand
TATATATATATATATATATATATATATATATATATATTACTAATATATATTTTAAAATTGAGATATAATAATTAAATATATTAAAAATTACAATATCATAAAAATGTATAAATTATAAATTCAACATTGTATGACATACAATGTAAGATGCTCAACCACTTTTATAAAATAAATATATTAAATGAAGTCGACAAAATATTAATATAAAATAAATAAATCATATTTACATAAATAAAATATAAATAATATCTAATTTTTAAAATCGATAAAAACCAGAATATAAATATAAATTTTATTCATATAATTTCACATACGTTCAGTTTGAATTATTAAAATATTATTAATTTAGTTATAAAATAATTTAAATGTTTAACATTAAATTTTTTTATCATGTTTTCTATCCTATAATATTAAGTTTTCTTACAAAAATTTAATAAATATTTAACCATTTACAAGAATATGTGGGACATATCTCTTACCCAAAACAAAGACACAATCTTGACATCATAACTTTGAAATACCACAAATTTTTTAATCCAAATACGATCCAAATAATGTGAAATCTCTCTGCTGTGATCCTTGATTTTAGGGCTTATTTCCTTCATATAAGCCAACAGTTTTTCAAAATCAAATTCAAATGAAAATTCTCCTTTCAAAACTGTTTTTCCATTATCTTTTAAAAATTAGATATATTATAGGACACTTTTTCTGTCAAGATTGTCAGTTGATTTCCCAGTTACCCCAATTTAATCCTTTTATATAATCTAGTTTTCATTTTCATTGGTATGAAGTGTTGTTCACATTTTTCATCAAAAGGGAAATACGTGGTGACTGGTTAAAGGTTTTGACTTTACCAACGCACACGCCAAAGTTGGCCCTCAATGTGTTTTCTATTGTCTACTCCACACAAATTAAAATTACACAAACTTGTCTCTGTTTCACTCCCTCCAAAACCATCCACCTCAATTCTCTTCACTCTTAGAACTTTATTCTTCTTCTATTACATACACAGGAGTATATATATATATATATATATAACCCATTTTCTGAATAAGATTTACAAGATCGAATTTTTAATTAAAAATTCTAAAAGGAACATATGTATTGTTGTTCTGAAAATGTTAATTAACTTGTATAAAAAAAATCCAAACCCAAATGGTAAATAATATTACGGCTTTGAACAAATCAATTGTATCACGGCGCCGAAAATTTTGCCCCCTTGTTGTTGCTTATATAAAGGCCCTCTATATGCTGCTCTTAGCAACAAGCCACAAATCACACATACACTAGTAGTAGTGTTGTGTTTGTTTCCATTCTCTAACAACCCCTTTTGCTTTTTGTGTGCAACTGAAACATAGGAATGATGGCATGCGAAAATTGGCCTGAGCCAGTGATTAGAGTCCAAGCCTTGGCTGAAAGTGGCCTAACCACAATCCCTGAACGTTTTATAAAGCCTCAGTCCCAAAGGCCCACTAGTTACACCACTCATGCCTCAAACCAACCCAATGACTCTCACACTACTCATGAGGACATCAACATCCCTGTGATTGACATGAAACACCTCTATGGCTGTGAGGAGGGGCGGCGGGAGGAGGAGCTCCACCGCGTGGCGGCGGCATGTCAAGAATGGGGATTTTTTCAAGTGGTGAACCATGGTGTGAGCCATGAGTTGATGAAGAGTGCTAGAGAGGTGTGGCGTGAGTTCTTTCACCAACCAATTGAGGTGAAAGAGGAATATGCTAATACACCTCTAACTTATGAAGGCTATGGAAGCAGGTTGGGAGTGAAAAAAGGGGCCATTTTGGATTGGAGTGACTATTTCTTTCTCCATTACATGCCTTGTTCCCTTAGGGACCAAGCCAAGTGGCCAAAACTCCCAACATCCTTAAGGTATGTCCCCTAATTACTAATGTAAAAAAATAAAAAACACAACATAAGAGCAAAACCCTTTTTTCTTCTTTTTTATCTCTTCTTGAATACCCTATTTTTTTTTTTTTATGTAGGTAACTTTTTTAAACCACAAATATTGTGAGACAAATCATATTTTGTTTTTTAAGTCAGACTTAAAACATACAGTTAAGAAATAAATATACTTTTAATGACACCACCATCAGGGTCAACTTAATATGCTTGAATAGTTTGTAGGGATTCAAACCACACAAAAAAATCTTAAAAAATCTAACACTTCTTTACTAAAAGAAAAGTGGCCAACCCTGTCAGAAATCATACTTTTAAAAATGAATACAAATTACACTGTGCGTCTATTAAACATTAGATCACAGGACTAAAGCAAAGGAGGGAGACAAGAGTTTTTCTTTTCTTTCCAATTTAATATAAAATTGGGTGTGAGAAACATGTGACTGCAGGTTCTACCACTTTTTATCCAAAAAAAGAAAATCAGGTTTTCTGATATTGTCTCATTTGGTATGTAGTTGGTGAGTATTTACTAAATTAAAGTGGTACCTAAAAGAGTCAATTTTCTTCATAAGATTAAGGTCTTCTAAAGTTCATCCATCCACATGAAATAAATGTTTGGCTTGAACTTAGCTGTGTTGCACAAGAAAATGATACATGAATATTTATATATCTTCACTTTTTTATTCAGTTTTTTAACTAAGATTTATGAACATGTTAACCAATGGTTGGTCTTGTTATGCCGTCTTATTTGGTGCAGGGATAATCATTTTCTCTTTACCACTAGTCCTTTGAAACGTAAACAAGTACACCGTACACATATGAAAAACGTGCGGATTTCAGAGTTGGTCCACATAATATTAATATAATAATAATAATAATAATAATAATAATAATATTATTATTATTATTATAAAAGAATAATTCAGAATAACAATATGCAGTGGATAAGATATCCAGTAAATTATATCACTATTTCCTTCTATTTTTGTCTTTTTGCATCCATATGTATACCATTTTTTTAGCACTTAACTTTGTAGTCTAAAAAATATATTACAAAAGTGTATTATTTACTTTAGCTACAAGTTTTTTTTATATATACATTAAGCTTATGGAGACTACATTGTTTAATAAGTATTTTCATTTCAGAAAAAGAATTGCTTCGAGGTGGTTTTTAGTTTGTTGTTATAAACTGAGTTAGAATTTATTTGCTTATACTTTTCTTGTCGTCTCTAATATAAATTTCTACCAAGAATTTTCTATCAATAAAGATATTACTTCAATGTAAACTCACAAATATAATTTTTTTAATTATAAAAATTCTTTATATAAATACCTTTATTCAATCTTAAAGGATCCATATATGTAAAATTTAAATTAAAATAATATTTATACTGATAAAAAGAAAATACTCATGGGAGGAGGTGAAAAATCTACCCCTCCTCTTTATTCGCCAACAAAGCCTACAAATTTTATTCACATAAAGGGAGTGAAAAACAACTCGTAGCAAAACAGAGTAAAAAAGCATTTTTTTTTTCCTTAAATTGTTGACTTTTACAAAATTTTCATGTCATTTTATAGAATGATATGGATGACAACCTTGAATTTCTCTGTAGATTTTTGTTTTAATTTCCTTAATTGGGTGTTTTTCTCTCTTGATTAGGAATGTGATAGCCGACTATGGTGAGGAAATTGTTAAGCTAGGAGGAAGGGTTCTTGAGATATTGTCAGTGAATCTTGGGCTGAGAAAGGATTTTCTGATGAATGCATTTGGTGGGGAAAAAGATGTTGGAGCTTGCTTAAGGGTTAATTTCTATCCAAAGTGCCCACAACCTGACCTTACTATGGGTTTGTCCTCTCATTCAGACCCTGGTGGCATGACCATTCTTCTCCCTGATGAAAACGTCTCAGGACTTCAAGTTCGCAGAGGAGATCACTGGATCACTGTTAAACCCATCCCAAATGCTTTTATCATCAACATTGGTGACCAAATTCAGGTCTTTTATCTATCACAATGTTCTATAATTAATTTATTGTTATAACTAAGACTTTTTTCGGTATTTAAGTCTGAATTTCAGATTATATAAGAATGAAAAAAATTAATCAATATATAAGAAAAACATATAAATTTAATACTTGAAAAAAAAATTTTATTGAAAATGGTATTATTCTTTTATATGAATTTGATTCAGTTTTTTTGTTTTCTGTAAGATTTTTTTGATGTTTTTCTTTTGAATTTTTCGAACACTTTTATATGTAAGAAAATGAAAAAAAAAAATGCTTTTTTATCGGTATAATATTGCTACAACTCATCACATTCTCTTATTTTAACTCATAATTTTTAAGTTTTAATGATCTTGAAATAAAAATTGGTGGGTGTGTGTAATTGATCAATTTGTAATATGTTTGTAGGTGCTGAGCAATGCAGTTTACAAGAGTATAGAGCACAGGGTGATTGTGAACTCAGACAAAGATAGAGTTTCATTGGCCTTCTTTTATAACCCCAGGAGTGATATACCAATTGAACCTGCCAAGGAGCTTGTGACTGAGGATAGGCCAGCACTGTACCCTTCAAAAACATTTGATGAGTATAGACTTTACATTAGGACAAAGGGACCTAGTGGAAAAGCTCAAGTGGAATCTTTGATTTCCAAATGTGATTCAAATTGAGTAGTTTGAATTACACACAATTTGCATATGAATAATTGATCATCCATTGTATTTTTATTTATGAGACTCAGTTAATCAATATCCCACTCTTATCTCTCATACTTTATTCTCTTTTTCTTACCCTCAAATATGGTTTGAGTTATTGCTTTAGTCAATTCAAGATGGATAAGCTTGTCATTGGGTCACAAGTAAAAGGATAAAGTTATTTTTTTTTTTCTTTTCATGTACATAAATCAGGAATTGAACTACTAATAACAATATATTCAAAGAAAAATCATATTTTCTAACAATTCTTCACACTATTATACTTAAGTTGGTTAAAAATTAAACCAATAAAAAATTATGTAAAATTTAAATAAGTTGAATAAATAAAGTTATATATATAAATTGGTTGTGTACCAAACAAAGCTATATCTATTAACCATATCATGGTATATGTTGATAAAGGCAGCTTTTTTTAATTGTCATAGTGGGATGTTAACTGAAGTTCACTACTTGTGATGCTGACGAAAAAAGGATATTAACCTGAGCCATGAATTTTGAGGTATTAAAGTGATACAACTTTATTATAAAGTTTAACCGGGCTAGTTGCGTTTGTAGTTCCATCTTGGAGGCAACTTTGGATTGTTGCTTAATGTTTATCTGTGGAAACAATGAGTACAAGTACCACTCTGAGATTACCTTTTTCTTCTTCAGCTTTTTCTAAAATGGGAGTTAGTGCTTGACCCGTTTGCACCATTAATGTTCCTTTGGTTGCTATTCCAACAAAGGGTTCTGTTTGCATGAGCACTGAACACAATGGTTTCTAAAGAAAAGTACCAAACAGAGTGGCTGATCAGAAATATTACAAACTGTGGTCCTATCCCACCCACTACCGTTTGTCTTGTGGGGAACAAAAACGTGTATGAAGACTCCATTGATATTTCCCCTCTACAAAATCCACCATAGATTCGTAAATTAACACGTTTTTAAAATGCATCCATCAAATATTAAAAAATTAGTTTATCAATTTAGTCATACGTCGACTGATTAAGTAATTTCAATTCAATCACGCCACCGGTTCTTGTAAGTGAATTGACCATACCATGTCATTTTGAGAAAACACCATGTGCATCATAAGAGAAATTAGTAGCTTCTAGAGTTGGTTTGGAATTATTTAAATTAAACAGATATCATCAAAACAAACCATCAATTCTTAACAAATTACGATACTATGTCTAGTTTAACATTTTAAAACTATTTATTTTTAGGTTTTTTTAATACGTAAGTTATCTTTCTCGTACTATAAGAAAAAAAAGTTGTTTAGAGATCAATTTTTAACTATCAAATAAAATAGTTACTAATTGTGATTAAAATAGTCATCAAATTAGATTTTAGATGCTAAATAACTACAAAATAAAATTAATGGTGGAGTATAGTGACCAATTAAGTCAAATAATTAATATCTAACATTAATTACCAAAGTAAGTTTTAGTGATATATGTCATTAGATTTTAAATTAGTCTCTTAGTGTCGCTTCTATTTAATATATTAATTTTATCACATTTAAATTTTAAACATATACATATTTTAGATATAAAACGTAAAACTTTTCTTTTCTAAATTAATTTTAATTTTAATTTGATATAAGATCCCGCTAAATATGGATGAGTTCAACTTTTGTAGGATTCAGATTATTCATTATTTAATATAATATTTTTCTTTTTATTTTAATTTGACTTTACATAATTTGAAAATAAACCATAAATGCAAGCAGTTTTTAGATTTGAAAACTCATTCGTGTATGTGTAATAAAGGCAACTAAGCACTTATACATTTGAAAAATCACAGGATACTAGTATTATAGTTTTACTGTCTTTAAAACACAGATTTCCGAGACTAGTCAAAATGATCTAAACTAACGTGTTAGTTTTGTTTATCATGGGTTTCGATCGCATTGGTTCAAAAGTAACTTCTTTTTATAGTGGGTCAAAAAATGGGTCATAATTAGAATAAATATGTAAAAAATTGAGTTCATTCACCAACCCACCCAAAATATACAGGATAATATTAAATTAAAATTTTAATTCTTTAATTTATTTTGTATTATGAGATTGAGAAGTAAGTCACTCTATTCTATAAAAGAAATTAGATCGTGCAATACATGTTGATGTTAGAAAAACAAACTAAATTTAAAAGAGAGTGTAGATTTAACATAAAAATTTTGTAATCGTTTTTTAGTGAAAACCAATGTATTTAATATTTTTTGAATCAATTAACCTAAGAAAATACCTTGATGAAGATTTTTTATATGTTATATCAATTTTTTTTTTTTTTATATTTAAGATGAACATGCAACAAGTATAATGAAATAAGAGTGATAGAGATCAAGAAAAAAAATTCAAACATTTATATTTGTTCACTTTTTAGAGAAGGGTACATCCAATTTCTCAATCGCCTTGATAAAAACAATTCGCTAATTTCAAATTATTTTATGCATTGTACAAGGAAAACAAGAAATACAACACTTTATATTTTATCTTAAACCTTACAAGATGTTTACACAACCTTATGAAACCATATGACAAGTAAACATTGATCACCGTAATTAAGAACACTATAAATGATAAAGAAAAGTAATTTGGAACTGAATTACCTGGATAAATTGGGCTGGAAAATGATTTATTTAAGTTCAATACAAGGTGATACCAAAAGAGTGAGTGATGACTACATCTTTTTTCACACTTTTGACTTTTTCTATATTTTAAATGAAAATAAATCTATTGTTTAGACAAGATTTACGTAATTAAGATTAATTAGATCTTAACTGAGATTGTTGCCTAAACTTGGATTTTAAACATATTCTCTCACTTTTTCATGTTTCTAATCATCTGTGGGTATTTAATGTCTTGATTATCACATTCCAAACAAATAATGAAAGTATTTTGAAGTATGGAAAGTTATGCTGACAAAGGACTAGATAGTCTTCGTACACCATCTACAATTGAGTGTATTTGTCTGAAGACGAAAGACACGAATTTTGTAATTTTGTTTCCTTTTGAAGAAATAAATTCTAAGTTCAATTAAATTCTCCACAAAGATATTCTTCAGATTTCCTACCAAAATAATCCTCTGCAATTCTTACTTGATTTAGAGCAAATCTCTTTGAAATATTTTATAATATCCTTCAGCAAATTTTGTTGCACTAAGCTTAATTGAATGAAATTCCAATGCGGGTATTTCAAACAAGATTGGAAACAAAATATTGGGAAGAAAAGTAAGAATAAAAATGTTCAATAGATCTGGAAAGAACATATTTGTGAGTTAATTTGTGATAAAGATAGAAACAATTAACAATTACAAAAACAACATTTAAGATCAAAATTTGTACTAGAATTCCATAAAGAATAGAAGATTATAAATAGATACTTCAAAAGGAAGAAGGACCACCGAGAGATAACACGCTATAGACCTAGTTTTATTTCCTTCATGTAATTTTCTTGTTTTTCATCTTCTCCATGGAAGGTTAAATCTTTTAAGTGATTCCCTTGTGATTTACCATTGAGTTTTGAGGTTTTGTTCAATAAAGTTTTATTCTTCAATTTTCTGTAGCAGATTAGGCTTTACTATTAGTTTTGAAATCTAGTTTTTATCAAATGAATTGTTTCGTTAATGCTTGTTGAGAATTCAATTATTTTCTTTAATTAGACTTTTTGGTTAGTTCATTAGTTCTAATCAATTTCTTGGTCAGTTATTCAAGAGGTTGAAGATAAATATCTCACAAGAAACTAAAAGAGGAAGAACTACTAAATGTCCTACATCATACTGAATATATGTGGGATTTGTACTTCTAATAATCATCATACTAATTCTTGTCCCCCATCACAAGAAACTGTAAGAGGAAGAACTATTGAAGGTCCTCAAGAATATGTTGCTAACATATACAATAATGTTAGATAATCTAATGAATTTCCTCTTAACAATAGACCGTCTAATCAATAACAACAATACCATCGTGATCTTTCCACCAATGGATACAATCTAGGGTGGAAGAATCACCCCAATCTAAGATGGGAGAATACACAACAACATTAACAACCTTACATGTCTAAACCATCTTACCAGCCCATACAACAACAACAACAAACTCAACCTCCACCACCAGTTGAAAGTGGACCTTCTCTAAAGGAGTTGATGCAAAAATTGACCATGAATACCATTAACTTCTAGCAGAGGACAAAGGTAACTATTCAGACTCGGGAAAATCAGATTGGACAAATAGCCGTCAACATAAGCCAGTTCCAGTCTTAGGGCTCAAACAAACTGCCAGCCCAGACTGTTATAAACCCTCAGAATAGCACAATCAAGATGAGATCAAATAAAAATGTGTACACAACTAAAAAGAAGCATTTTGAGTAGGAGCAAGAGTCTGATGCCCTAGCATACAATGCCACTAAACGGTCTGACATAGCTATACACAGTCTGGTTGGACAGTCTAACCTTCTAAAGAGCCCAAGTTCTTTAAAAGCTGAGAGTAGAAATCAACCATATACTGATAACGTTAATTTTTATGATAATCTGCAGTCAAATTTTGTAACAAAATAAACTTTTCTTAAGCTTGGAACTTTCTAAATTCCACGTTTTTATCTCTTTTTATAAATAATTGTTTTGTTATAAATAATTGGTTACTTGAGTTTATTTAATCAAATTAAACCACTAATCCCAATTATTTTGGTCAAATAAATGAACAAGAGACATGTGGCTCAAGAAGAGTAAGATTGGAATCCATGAGAAGCAAAATAAGGCAAAGTTGAGTGTTGATGCAGATAATTGGGTCAAGCACCACTGAATGGGGCCGAATGTTAGTCGAAAGCCATTGCACTTAATTGTGTTCGTGCGCTGAAGGGCTTAAGTCAGGCATGAACATCGCTGACCTGACACCTTTTGCTTATTTAGTGAAGTCTTTGTACTAGGGTTAAACCCTTCACTTTGTTTGAGTCGAATTGGGATAGAGAAATGTAGCTTTGGAATTGTGGCTAGGGTTTTGAGGGATTCTTTCTTCTCCTATTCATGTACCATCTTTCTCCATTTTTTTATCTTATCATTTGGTCTCTTCGTGAAAATGAGTAGTCATATCATCAAACAAAAGATAACCAGTCAAGAGATTATTAGTCAGGAGGATGATGAGTTGAACATATGAATCTGGTAGACTTTGAAATAGAAGCTCTGCACATTCATTAACTGCTATTTTGTAATCTAACTATGAGAGTTAGGAAAATAGTGTATTTAGATTGTTAATGTGATCAATTGTCGATATTGATTCATTCGTTTGAAGAATATAAAGTCTCCTCTTTAAGAATATCTTGTTGTGAAGAGACTTTGTCTCATATAACTTGGTGAGAGCATCCCAAATTTCTTTGCTATATATCTTTTTCTCTACTATACTTGACAAGACTGAATCATCTAGTGCGAAGTGCAACTACACTGCCATCATCTCCTTCCATTTTTCATATGTAATCCTAGGAGGTCTACCTTCAACAGCCACACAATTGTCTTTCCCCATAGTTATTTTATCTGAATTTCCGTAAGGAAAAATTACTCCCATTGAATTTATGAATCTCATAGTTTGCTACCATTTTTCTTTAATATGGCATGCAGTAACTGACAGCGAAAAAAAAATATTAATCAGCAACATTTAGCTCTAATACCATTGCTAGGTTCCAAATATATAAAATATCTAAAATATAAAATTGAAGAAAAATAGAAACCCATAAGAAAAATGTGAAAAGAATTCAATAACTTTATTTGAGAATTACAACTTCTCTGAGATAACAATAAAACTCTTGTAATAAAAGAAGATTAAACTTTCTCTTTATATGACCTATTAAAAAGTCAAAGAAAAAGACTCATTTATAGATGCACTCCTCTAACATAAATCATCCATCAATTAAAGATAGATAATTTTCTTCATAATCAAAGTTATATGACTATAAACTTAGCATTTTTTTCTACTAGTTTAAGTTTTCACCAATATAGTTTTACTAATTTTACATATACGATAGTCACATTCAAGCATGCAGTAAACATTTATCACATTGATGTATTTTTACTAGCATTCAAACATTTAATACGTATATTTTTTATCCATTTCCTTCTTACAAAAGCACATCCGGGCAATCAAAAAGCTCCACGTTGAAATTTGAAAACAAACAACTGGTCAGCAGACTTTCTTGACACTGTATTTATGTTTCACTACCAATTTTCTTGTGACGAATTGATCTTACATCTCATTAAACTTTAAGTGTTAAAAACAATCCAAAATCAAAATGTTGGCAGCTACATAAAGTCTTTTGGGGTGGCCACGAGACCGCAAATTGAAACCTGGACTAAATCATTTAAAATATATATCCAATGTAATCATTGAGTCAATGCACAAAACAACGAAAACAACAAGCACATACGTGCAAAACAAAATAAATAAAAAAAAAAAATCACATGATCTATCTTCACATTCTTTTTAATTATTTCGGCGGAAACAGATTAACAACCCTCGGTTCCCACCATTATCATTCACTTCATGGTAGGAGCTTAACGCCATGAATTGATTCAAATCAATTACATCAACCTACGATAATAAAAACGAAAATGAAAATTGGAAATGGATATGAAGAAAGGAGCTTGACGAGGTAATGCTAAATTAATATCCAGAATAGAAATGAAAAAATAAATTGGGTGAAAATGGGAACCCTAAAAGAAGAAGAGAATTGGTTATCTGTGGGTGAGAAAGGAGCTGAGAAATGGAAAGGCTCGGTCTGAGACGGAACATGAACTGGCGAGAACAAACTCCACATTGACAAAAAAGATAAGGGTTTGAAAATTTTGATGGAAGAGACTTGCTATGTCAGTTGAATTAAAGTTGACATAGTAAATAATTTACTTTGACGGTTCTACAGTGAAGAAACATAATAGGTACTTATCATGTTAGTTCTAATTTCTCCTAATATAATAAATTTCATGTTAATCACAAAAGTGTCACCATACCACTTTTTATGACAGGTGAGCAAACAAGTTTCTTATTGGTATACTAGTGAAATGTTAATGATAAAATTAGTTGAGTTAACTTTAATTTAAGTGGTTTTATATTTATATTTAGATTTTCTAATATTATTAAACTCTCAAAATCTGTGTATTTTTCTCTTTAAAACCATGACATGTTTCTTATAACTTTTTGAATGTTGTTGACTCGATCCACCTTTAGCTTAATAAGTTACAACAGAAAACTATAATTTACATATGGATGAAAATTCGTAAGTAAAATAAACATTACAAATGCATTTTTACATACGGTTCCAAATCTATATATAAAATCAATATTATATACGAATTTTTATATATGGATTTGATTCATATGTAAAATCAACGTTACATACAAATTCACATTCATATGTAAAATCAACATTATATATAAATTTTTACATACGAATTAACATACAGATTATTACACATGGAATTGCATCCAAATATTTACATATGAATTTTTATATAAGGGTTTTATATTCAAATTTTATATACGGACTTCAAATCCTTATGTATCATATATTAGTTACATTAATATTATTATTATTAGTATTATTAACATTATTAATAATATTATTAATATTGTTAATATTATTATTATTAATATCTAAATGTTAGTATTATTATTACCATAATATTATTTGTCTAATAATATTATTATTACCAATATAAATATTATTAATACTAATATCATGATTATTAATATTAATATTATAATTATTAATATTTATATTGTTAATAATAATACTAATAATAATTATAATAATAATAATATTATTATTATTAATGTTAATATTTTTATCATTATTATATTATTAATATTATTACTATTATTATTAATAATTTTATTAATATTAATATTATTATTATTATCGATATTGTTATTATTATTTATATTATTATTATTATTCATGTTTTTATTATTATTCATATTAATATTATCAATTTTATTATTATTAATCTTAATATTATTATTGTTATTACTATTATTATTGTTATTAAATATTGTTAATCTTAGAAATCTTAATCACAACAATAACAACAATAGTCATAATAAAAATAATAATAGTAATCATATTAAAGAAAGTTAATATGATCTAGTGGTAAAATAAGTTATATACATACATATGAAACTTGGGTTTGATTCTCATATGTAGAGGCACTCCACTCCTCTCCATCTTGGAAGCAGGCTCCGATTGGGATTTAAAAAATATAGTTTTGGAAGGATGACTAGGGTTTGGAGGTTCCTTTTCCTCCTCTTTATATATCCATCTTCATCCATTGTTCATTCTTCTTGGGGTTTGATTTAATTAAAGTGAACTCTCATGTAATCAATATTAGGTTGACAATATGTCTTTCCTTTCAATGTTAGTATTTTGTTTTTATGCTCGTTGTTTGTCGTGTTGATTCATGGTTTGATGATTGATTCCTAGGGTACTGAGAAATATCATTTGTAAGCTGGAATTGAATCAAAATATCAAACGAAAGCTTGTATCTAGACATAAACCATGATTCATTTGTTATCTTAATACCCTTGTGGTGGTTGCAAGTCTTTTCTATATAATTGATCAAGAGATTGATGGTTAACAAGGAAGCTTAGGCTCATTAACTTGAGACATTAAGGTTTAGGTATTGCAGGAACACCTAACTCTAGAAGGGGGGTTGAATGGAGCTTGAACTCAATTTGATGTAAACAAAAACCACGACAAAAGATTATCCAAGGCAAGAATATATAAGCATGGATGAAGGAGTTTTATACTAGTTACCCTAATCTCTTAGGCTACGTCCAGTTCTCCCTTGAACAAACCGTTCAAGAGGTTTCACTATTCAGAAAACCATTACAACGAGTACACAAACCACTCTAGCTTACATCGAGTACACAAACCTCTCTAGGTTACAACGAGTACACAAACCTTTCCAGGTTACAACGAGTACACAAACCTCTTTAGGTTACAATGAGTACACAAACCTATTTAGGTTATTTCAGTCTCAATCTCCCCTTTGATCAAGACCACTCAAGATTAAAAGAAACACTCTCAAAAGAAGAACAATGAAAGCTCGTAAGAGTTTACTTCACAATGGTGAAGAATTCCACAATTTTCTCATAGCCCAAACTCTAGATGCTCTCAATAGTAGATTTACAATAAACACTTAGTAGATACTCTATTTCTTCAATGTATTGTATGATGTATTTCTTTTTTTTTCTTGTTTTTTTCAACATGAAAATTTTCCCGTATGTGTAGCTTTGTAGAAACTAGCTGTTGGATGTTTGAAAGGTAAATCTTAACCATTTAATGTTGAAACTAGCTATTGGAAAAACAACTTCAATTCTTGAATTTGCAATAAATCTAACTTTATCTGCATATAGAATCAATTTAAAAAGCACAAGACATCTTTGGTTTGAAACTATTAATCACGTTTAAATATTCCATAATAATTTGAATAATTTTCATTATGAACAAATTTGAACATTAAAACACAACATGCTATAAAATCTGATTTTGATACTTCTGTGCAAGGCACTTTAATTTTTTTTTCAGATTTAGAAATAAATCAAATCAAAATTGCGTGTAGAATTGTTTCTGTATTTAGCTATAGCAACATAACAATCTAATCTTAATTTCAAAACACTTCTGCAAATACATATAGGTTAATAAAATATGCTTATTATAAGTAAAACTTGATAAACAACGGACTAAGGTGTAAAGAATGATTTGATCTCAAAATAAAATTAAAACTAGATCTCAAAACAGATTTAAAACATTTACTATTTTTAGTTAAAAAAATTAAAATATTTTCGTGTTCTTTTAATTTTAATCAAAGTTAATTTAATAAAATAACACTAGATAAAAACTTATCTGGATTTGTAGTCTGTTTGTACATATTCTTGATGTTTAGAGACCTGTGAATATTACTGTAACAGACACAAATTATCAAATACGAACACATACTTGGAGTATTGTTATCATCAAAACTTTATTAGATGATAAGATCATCTAAAGGGACTTTGGACCGTCTAATGATTCAACAATCTCCTCCTTTTTTGTGATGACAAAACTAAAATCATAAGAACAAATAATTGCAAAAATATCAAGAGATTGAATAGTGGAAGACTTTATTTGATTAAAATCATGAAAATGCACAACTAAATAAAAATAGAATTGTAAAACAAATCCAAGATTATTGAAAGTATTTGCAAAAAAAAAATTGATTATTTTTCTTAACTATTTGCCATATTTTATCTTTTTCCCCTTTTTTGTCATCAAAGAGAGGAGTTAGTTTAAGAAATCATCACTACTGCAGGGAGGTGCTAATAGATTATAAGTGGTTATGTGTTTGGGATAGAAATTTTGGATAATAGGGATGACTTCAAACTCTAACTCATTAACCTTGATCTTTAACACATAAATCCTATGGTTCTTGTACACACTCATCAACTAGATATTGTTAAATAATTATTAGGTGAGGGAACAATATTCTTTCCTATCTTGGGAAGTCCATCTAGTGTGAATTTTTGGTTTGAATAACACAATAACTTGGGTGAGAAAAGTAGATCGATTGAAGTTTTCTAGTTGTGTATATCTAGTAAAGGGGAATTAGTTGACTTTGAAAACAAATATATATATATATATATATATATATATATATATATATATATATATATATATATATATATATATATATATATATAT
>Ga0099825_1006023_pt1 | contig 15338 bp, 6 predicted proteins | sample SiratroredBW_FD_76838 | JGI IMG/M metagenome (GOLD analysis project Ga0099825, IMG submission 76838) | Root nodule microbial communities of legume samples collected from California, USA - Siratro red BW | ecosystem: Host-associated > Plants > Roots > Nodule | place: USA: California | collected... | reverse complement strand
CCCCAACTTAAAAAAAAATTTTTTTTTTAATTTAAAATTTTTTTTTATTTCAACCCCTTAAAAAAAACTCAAAAAATTTTTTTATAAAAAAAAAAAATTTAAAAAAAAAAAATAAAAAATTTTTTATAAAAAATAAAAAAAAAAAAAAAAAAAAAAAAAACAATACTCAAAAGAATATTTCTCCTTCAAATTAGTTTTAACGCTTATCATTCAATTTTAATTCTTTTAATTTTCTCATAATCAATATAAGAATTAAACAATCATAGTTACGTTTAGGTCAATTTGAATTAAATATTATCTATTATCCAAAAAATTAAAAAAACCAAAAAGAATAAAAAATTAAAATTTATCCCATAACTTCTTAACACAAATAGAAAAATAACGAAAATTAATAATACAAAATAATGAATATGTGTCGCCCTATGTAAAAAGAATTTTTTATACCACAAACTCATGCTAAGATTTGCATATATTTTATATCTAACAAGTCGTTGATTATAGCATTTCATTAAGCGTCCGTCAACCCTATGCTACCATGTCAATTGATTAAACCCTATGCTAAGTTAATATTAAACTATTTTTTAATTATTCACTTTAGAGTAAATTTGACCTATTCTAATTTTTTGATTAATTTTGTGTTACTTTTAAATGTGAGTTTTACTCACTTAATTTGGATGTTATCTTAAAGCCACATTATCTTCGGATGTCTAATCCACGACACACTTATACTATACTTCGTATAGTGTGTCATAAGTAAGGAAGCTAATCAGTATTGTAAAACAAGACGCAAGAGTCCATACATATTAATTTGAATAGTTTTGTGGGTTTGACGTTTACGATGTAGTACTTTATGATGACAAAAGAAAACATCGTACTTGGATTCTAGAGGGGTTAGAAAATGGGGCTAAACACAAGAATATTGTTTAAATTTGATGGTTTATCCCCTGCTGTTATAAATGATGCATATTGTGGTAGAGGGACATTGTGAAACACATTTAGAATAATGAAGAAAAGAGTTGTAGCAAGCGACACGTGATGAAGATAAAGGAGGTGACTAGGTTGGTGGGAAGGGCACGGGAGAGTGATAATGATAAAAGAGTTGGAAAGGAAAGTTTGGTGGGTAAAGGGGAGGGATGGACTATGTTCCATGAATCTGTAACATCTTCTTTGCCTAAAACTACCTATTCAAAGGGTGTGGTGGGGATATAACTTCTTTACTTCTATTCTATGACGTCATTTCATTTTGGACTTTTCTATCTTAATTTGGTTTCTGTCTTATTAATGGACAAAACCAGACCTAGACCTAGACCTAGAACTAGCCTCACCAACATTCATTTTATTTTATATTTTCTCATTACTATTTATGAATAAAAATATTATTTTATCTCATATATATCAAGTATTTAAAATAATCCAAACACAAAATAGTTCAATTACAAAAATACATCCAATTGTATAGGTTATCTTGTTATTTAAAGAACAATTATTTATAAATAATCAACTTTGTTATAGTTTATTTGTGTTTACTGCATCTATTTGGCATATTATCGGTGACTAACTATTTTATAAACCTTCAGGCTCGTATTATAAACGGAAAAGTAAATGCATGTTGAATATTGGCAAAGTTTGATAGAATGAGAAAAAATAAAATGATTTCATAAATTACGAAAACAAAACAACAACAAACAATATCCTATATTCTTGAAATTAAATAAAATTTTCTCTTATAACAGAAACCTGAAATCAAAGTTTGTGATTCATTTTTCTTATTTATTGTGTTTTTAAGAGACTTTAAAAAGGTATTTTAGAACATAACGAATTGTGTTTGAATATATTAAAGCATAATATCTTATATTATATATTATTGTTCTTTCGCATATAATAATTATATTATAATATAATTGATTATTGTAAAAAATAATTTATTATTTTAAGTAATAATTAATTATTTAAATATTAATTCAGGATGAGTTACAAATTTCAGAGAGTTTCTTCCTGCGTCTCAATGATATCAGCTTGCACTTCCATACTTTTTGTAGCTTCAAAATTAACCTTCACAAAAAAATTAAAATACCTTTTTGGTAAAAAATACAATAGGTTTGAAGCGTGGTGGCAATGGGTGTTGAAGAATTTCAAAAGTGCATTTACTTGGTTGGCGACGGTCATAGGCAGGTGCTGGTGTTAGTGTGGTGGTCATGGTGGCTGTTATAGGCGCTCGAAGGTTGTGGGCGGTGGTTTGAGGTGTAATTTCGTGGTCGAGGTACGTTTTGGAGTCTTTTATTTAATTTATGGATTCTAGACTTCAAAAGCATTTATATAATTTTTTTTAAGCTTTTGGACTGTAGAATCCTTAAAGTCATTCGAAATTACTTTTTACTTTTAGATTCTACAATCTAGTAGAGGAATTGTTTTTTGGATTGTAGAATACAGAAAGTAAAAAATATTTTCAATAATTTTTGGATTGCAGAATTTAGAAGTTATTAGTGCTTTGAAATTATCTTCAGAAGCATGTTATGTTTGATAAGACTACTTCTAGATTGTACAATCCAGAAGACGATTCCAAAACATCAGTAGCTTCCAAATTCTGTAATCTGAAAGTTATTCAAAAAAACCTTTTATCTTCAGAATTGTAGTATCCAAAAGTCTGTAGAAAAAACAAAAAAAAAAAACACTCCTCTTCTCGATGTTGTCTACTATTGCTTAAATACACCTACCTGATCATACAAAAACAAACACAGAACAACCTTTACCTTTTCTTGAATGGATGCTTTAATTTCAAATGGAGGCATAGAAGAATTCAATCTTCAAACCCCAATCACTGTGAACGCACTGCCATGCACCACCAACAACCATCATGTCAATGTATCTAGGCGAAAGGTCAACGAAGAACGATGCAGGGAGAACGGCGTAGCACAACCAAAATGTAAAGGCGAAGGAGAACAATAAAAGGAAAATGTGAAGGAAGAAGGTGCAGGGATTCGATTTGGGGGTGAAGGGTAGTTTTAGATTTTAAATTTAATTTTAGGGGTAAATTGATCTTTTCGCATATGGTATGGAGGTGCAAGATGATATCATGGAGTTGTAGGAAGAGGCTTTCCAAATTTCATTCCATATAAGCATGACAGACTAACCCGATCCAATCTATTTTTGGCAGGCTAACAATTGGGTGGCCTGAATGGGTTAGGCTAGCCCGTTTTGCAACCTCTAATTTTTGTATACCTTAGTTTGGTATTTTATGTAATAGGTGTCTACATGTGTTGTGGGTATTCTTGAATTCTTTAAGAATGTTGCAATCCAAAGTGGTTGCATTTTTCCATGTAAAGTGTGTTTGTAATATGAATTTTTAAGAGAGTGAAACAATTATACTTGAATTATGGTGATTGAAATTGAGTGTAACTCAAGAAGAATCAAACCCGTAAATTGTTTTGTGTCCTTCTTTCTTTATCTTTTCTCTTATTTTGTGTTTTATAGATTTTTTTGGATAATAAATCAATTTAATCTCTATATTGTAACCCTTTAATCAAATGTTTCAAAAAAAATTTCCAAGGTTTTATTAACAAAATTGAAATTTTTTTTAAACATTAATTCACATCTTTTTTGGCATTGTAACAACTTTTTTTTCTTACAATTGGCCTAAGAGTTAGGTTTTTAATCATTCAAAGTTTTAGATCTAACATAGTGAAAACCTTTATTATTAAAATGAGTTGATAAAGGTGTTTAAGATATAATTTTTGAATTATTAGACGGTCTAAAGTCCCTTTAGATAATCTAATCATCTAATAAAGTTTTGATGATAACAATACTCTAAGTATGTGTTTGTATTTGATGATCTTACATGTCTATTACAGTAGTATTTACAGATCTCTAACCATGATGAGTATGTACAAAACTGTAAATCCAGATAAGTATTTTTTTATTATTATTTTATTATATTAATTTTTTTAAAATTAAAATAAGACGAAAATATTTTTAAAATTGTTTTTAAATATGAAAAACAAATTAAAGTGTCTTTCACATAAATATCAAAATCAGATTTTATATCATGTTGTGCTTTAATGTTCAAATTTGTTCATAATGAAAATTATTCAAACTTTTATGGAGTATTTAAATGTGACTAATTGTTTCAAATCAAACATATCTTGTGCTATTTAAATTATTTCCCAGAATTGATCAAGTTTAATGCAGAATCAAAATTAAAGAAATATTTCCAATTTGAGCTCCAGTAAATCAGAAAGTCAAGATTGCTCTTTCCAAGCATCCTAACGATTAGTTTCTAAAATGTTACATATAGAGGAACAATCTCAATTTGAAGAATACAAGAACAAGAAGCAAATAGAGAAATACATCATATAATACATTGAAGAGTAAAGTATCTACTGAGTGTTTATTGTCAATCTGTTATTGAGAGTATCTAGAGTTTTGGGTTGTGTGAAAACATTATGTAATTCTTCACCATTGTGAAGTGAACCCTTGTGAGCTTTCGTTGTTCTCTCTTTTGAGAGTGTTTATTTCAATCTTGAGTGGTCTTGATCTCAGGGGGAGATTGGAACCGATATAAGCTGGAGAGATTTGTGTACTCAGATAACCTGGAGAGGTTTGTGTACTTGTTGTAACCTTGAGAGGTTTGTGTACTTGTTGTAACCTGGAGAGGTTTGTGTACTCGTTGTAACTATTTACTGAATAGTGGAACCTCTTGAACGATTTGTTTAAGAAAGAACTAGACGTAGCCCAAGAGATTAGGGTGAACCAGTATAAAATTGCTTCATATATGCTTATATATTCTTACCTTAGATGATTTTGTTAGGTGGTTCTTGTTTATAGCGATTTGAGTTCAAGTTCCATTCAACCCTCCTTCTGGAGCCAGTTGTTCCTACAATGAAGAATGATCCATTTGTTCTCATGAAAGTTGTAGAAAATATAAGTATTTAAAGATTTTACTTTTTGAAGTGTATATTAAAGTAATTGTCCACATTATGATGTGAGAGTCAAAAATATTATTAGTCTCTTACTCTTGAAATTTTATATTGTGTTTCTCTTTTTGCAAGTGTCAAAGAGATACATAATATTTTTGAAGTGATAGATGAAGGAATCAAAGAAGTCAAACATGGAAGAAGGAAAAAATTGTTAGACAAGAATATAATATTTCAAAGTAAAAGCATTTATTATGTCATAAAAGATTCACTTGTATTGTAAATCATTTGTTGTATTAAGGAAGAAGTTTATGAGAAAAGAGTTGGAAATAAAAATTTTAAAGAGTTTGAAGAGAGCATGACAATCAAATATCACAACTATATCAAAATTAATGGATCTATGAATACATTATTTGGTAAGTTTAGTAAACATGATATGAAACTTGAAAGATTTGAAAGAAGACAAAATAGAAGATTAAAAGAAAAAATGAATAGTTTTCAAGGTTGAAATAGTGAAAGAAAAATCAATAGGGAAAGAAAAAGAATCACAAAATTAAGATTATGAAAATCTAAATATGTTAACGAAAAGAACTTTGCAAGGTTGTTGAAAAACAACAATAAAAGCAAGTTTGTCCAAAGATTTAAAAAACCAGAACAATGATTAACACATATACATACTTTGAATATATGATCATATTAAAACATTATTATACTTTTTTCAACATGAAACCACATATTGAAAGAAACAAATACAAGAAACCTTTGAAAAAAAATAAACCTACATAGTACGAGAAGACAATACTTATAATCCAAGTAAAAATAATAAAAGTTATAAAAAAATCAATTATAAGTTAACAAATGATAAAAATTACAAAGAAAATCATTTATAAGTTAACAAATAATAACGTGAGTAATTCTTCTCACTTTAAAGTTAATTCAAATTATGGTCAATTGTTTAATACATTCAATGAAATACATCATAAAGTCAAAAGTAAAAAAGACTCACTTTTTAAAACAATATATTTGAAGAAGAAATAAATATATAGCTTGAAAATAAATAAAATTTGAAAATTCATAATTATATTTTAAAAATTACCTATAATTATACTTTTATCTTTTTAAGTCAAATATTCTAATTGTGAAAGTTGCCAGAATTATTAAAATAAAATTAAATATCTTTAAAATTTGAAATTATTATATTAAATTACATTTTAAATGTAATTTTATGATAAGTCATTTAGTTGACCGTATATAACTTGTGAATTGAAATTTAAAATTTTATAAAATTAAAAGAACTTAAAAATATAGCATAAAAATTTGACGCTAAACTCAATTTAATTTTAAAAATATTATAAATACAAATTATTAAGTGTAAACCTGTATAGCATATATAATATAGTTGGCTTTAATTATTGATTATTCATATGTTACTTTTTTTTAAAATTGTTCTGGAATTACTGTTTTCAAAAGATTATGCAAATCACGTTATTCTTACATCTTGCCAAGATAAAAAATGAATAAAAAATACCTCTTCATTATTTTTAATAGAAATGAAGAAAACAAAATATTATTGGAAACAAGTCGCAAATATGTAAGAGTAAAATAAATAGAAGAAATTCAGAAGTACCTGAAGCTAGATAAATGGAGGAAGAATAAAATTGGAGACTCTTAAATTTAATAAAATTGAGACTTTTAGAAAAAAAAATTAGAAAAACAGATAAAAGAATAAATATCTCTTCCATTAATTTTTTTTTCATAGAAAGTAGTTTATATCACTCTTTCGTTGAAACAAAAGTTTACAAAAATGAAAAAACAATGTATTACTGAATTATACATAACAAAAAATGTTTAAAATATCAAATTACTTGAAATTTTAACATTTTTTTAGGTGACAATTAATGCAAAAATAATAAACAAAAATAAAATAGAGATCCCTCAAAATGGTGAAGGAGGATACTTTCTATTACCTTAACTAAAATTGAAAAGAACTAATTTTAGATAATACAGTTTAACAATCAATCAATGAGAATAATTACTTTTAAAAAAACTTATTAAAAATAATTATAATGACTTATCAGGTCAAATATTGATTAAAGACAAAAAAAAATCTGATTTTTTACTAAACAAATTATTGCAAATTTTGTAAAATGATTACAAAGTTGACTACTGTTTACATATTAATAAAAGACTAAAAAAACTAAATTTTCATTAAAAAAATGATAGCAAATTTTTGAAAGAATATGTTAACAAAATTGACTCTAGAAATTGTCGATTTTATACATGTAATAGATTTAAAAGAAATAAAAATTCAAATTAAACTGAATCTAACTTGTCTTATTAACATATCCTTATCAAGACTCACTGTAGTAAAATGTTAACTTTCCATCTTACACAATAAAGATTTACGATAAGAAAAAGTACACAAGTTTAGGGTTTAGGTAACAAATGAGAGTAATCCTTATAATCTCTGCAAAGGAAGAAAGCTCATGAAAAAATAATACTGACAAATTAATCTCAAATTGATGAAGATTTAGAGAATTAAATAAAAACTTTATAAGAAATCACACATTAATAGTTAAACCTTAGTGTAGTTTCTTTCGCCACATTTCTAATTTTGCTTCAGTTATTAATAGATATTAAATGTGTTGACTTCTAATGAGACTTAAATATTGTTTGTTACGATATAGTCTCTTGTTATTAAATTTTTCCTAGTTTTAAATATTTTTAAGATGCGTTGTTGTTCAAGTTTATTATTATATTAAAAAAAATTGTCGACTATAAAAATTAATGTTTTATCCTATTAAAATATATTTGTGGATTAGGGGAAAATAGTGTATATAAGTTATTTTTAGCTTAACATTTAAGGTATATGACATCGTATTTAAGGTATCGAAACAAAAATGGTATCGAAACAAATATATTAGTTAAGATCTAAGTAAATTAAGGATTTATTTTCTAAATATTTTTTTCATTTTCACACAATTTCTAACGTAAGTTTGTTGAGATAATATCTTTAAAGGATTTAGAGTATTGTTTGTTTTAAAGTTCAAAACTCTATTGCAATTTTATTTTTAGAAAAAACTTCATAAAATTAAATGAAAAAAATATATTTAAATTGCCATTAATCTTAACTTTTAAGAAATATAAAATTATTGAATCTACTAAAATAACACATTCTAAAACTAAAACTTATATAATATGACATCGTATATAATAGCAACTCACACATATTTACAAAAAAAGTACATAATTCAGTGTTGAACATAGTTTTTGTTGTCAAAATTTATTTTTAAAATATTTTCCATAAATTATATTTAAAATTTTTACATATTTAATTATACATTGTTTAATTTATATTGGTTTATGTTGATAGACTTAGTGACTAATTAACATGATGTTTTGAGACAACTTCTGAAAAATAAAACATAGTCATTTTTAATTAACGTATTATCATTCTAGAATTTGTTTAAACTCCTTGTCAAGAGATCTTTGAACAAAAACTAGCAGTGTAAAATTTAATTATGCAAAAGCATGGCTTTGGGCTATACAACATAAAAATAACTAATATTTTTCAAAACTGTTCTTCCTCCTTATAAATTGGTCTACCTACTTAATTTATATTTTATTTAAATTTTGAGTTTGGAAGTTTGTGTCCACCCATCAAAAATGCTAGGTTAATTATCATATAAGTAATTTTTTATTTTATAATTGATTAGTATCATATACATTTTAGTAATTAATTATTTTTTCACAAGAGATAAAACTCAACAACATGATTTTTTATCTTTAATATATATACTTATTAGATATATAACCAATAAGAGATAGAGTTTAAGATGTGACACTTTATCTCGAGTGGATTACTGCTCACAACAACTTTATATGACTTAATATCATCATAGCAATAGTTAAAAGATAAGGCCACAAAATTCTAATTCTATATGATAGCATTTCCACAACATGAAGAGTTGAACTGTAGTCCTGAAAAAAAATATACCATACCAATAGATGATTATATAAAGCTAATACATATTTTATATAATAATAATATATAGATGTCATGAATCATTACAAGAAAATTATTATTTAAAAATTAATTTTTAGTTTTCAAATGAAATAGTTGCTAATTATGATCAAAATAGTTATCAAATTAGATTTTGGTTGTTAAATAACTACAAAATAAAAGTAATGATTGATTTTAATGACCAATTGAGTCAAAATAATTGGTATCTAACATTAGCTACCAAGTGACCTATACCATTAGATTCTAAATTAGTCTCTAACTTAATTAAATACCAATTTAGAATCTAATGGTATAGGTCACTAAAACTTTGGTAGCTAATGTTAGAAACTAATTATCTTGACTTAATTAGTCACTAAATTTATATTTTATAGTTATTTAGCAGTCAAAATTTAATCTAGTGACTATTTTGATCACAATTAGTAACCATTTCATTTGATAACTAAAAATTGGTCTCTAAACAACTTTTTTCTTATAATGAATATATGTACCTCAAAATAATATAATATATATTACACATTCTAAAACTAAAGAAAACGGAAATCATCCAAACTCTATTGGAGTTTTTAGTTTCACTTAAAGTATTATCTCCTCTCGTTGTTCTTGTATTAAGTATGATTAATAAAACAATTTTAATAAAAAGTCATATATATATATATATATATATATATTAAAGATGCCAAACACATAAATTTTATGTTCATTTTACCATAAAATAAAAAAATAAAAAATATGATTATTAATTATTCTAAAATTAACATTTTTTTAATAAATATTAAGTCGTTATAATGGAAAGTGAAAAAAAATGAGAAGAAGTAAATATATATATATAATTCTTCCAAAATTAACAATTTGATCCTAAAAATATCTTAATTATTTTGTAAATAATATAACAACTAAATTTCATATTAAATAAACCAAATGTTTAAAACATGAAATGACGTTATTTTTATTATAAAAAATACTATTAATAGTAACAACTGTACATATATATTATATAAACAAGTCACTTTATCAAAATTAACAAACTTCTTTTAAAACATAAAGCGTAGATTTTTCATAGCCTATGTCACCCATTTTCATCCCTTAAACGTCTCCATATTTGTGAGTAAGAAAGGGAGAAAAGTCAAAACCTTAATTATTTGTCGTTTTGAATGGTATCGCGAGGAGATCTGCATCCTTGTCCCCATGCAAAAGGGAAAGCCGTCTTCCTTCAACTTTCCTTCACAAAAATAAAGAATATTCCAAATGCAAATTATTGAACCCTTACCTGTGCATGATATCAACACATCTTTGCTAAAATGGTCATTAATAACATAATTTAATAAAAAATAGTTGATATATTTGAGGCCAGGAAATAATCATACGTGGATTCAAATTAATTAAGAGGCTAAGTACGCTTATTTTCAACCATTCACCAAACTAAAATTCAAAGGAAATTATATCTAGCAAAAAATGAAAAAAATTGGTTTTTCCTGTTTGGTGAAAAGGACATTAAATAATAGTTAAGCCCAAAATGGGCTTTCGTAGAAGCTGCACGTATATGAAAGTCTTTCATTTCAAAGATGCGTATTGGTGTGCTAAAGCCGAAAGGAAAAGTCCTAATCGAAATAATATGGTCTATTTTTTTTAGTATTTTTAACACATTTAGCCAAAATCTTAGTTTTGGTGACTTGGAAACAAGTTCAAAGGGGCATGCATCTAGACCATTCAATGCACCCATTTCTAACCGTGATTGAAAGCTTTATATGCAAAAAAGGATGGTGACTTCTCATGACAAAACGATTCTCCAATAAAATTCATTCAGGAGTATACATAGGAGAATGAGATAAAAGGGTCAATTTTTTTTGGTACTCACTGACAACCATGTGCAGCAATTAATATATACCTTTCACATTTCAAGTTTCAACCAAAACTATAATCGTTTAACAAATTTTATTTCATCACATTATTATTCCATTCATCTTAGAAAAGTTAATCAATTTGCAGTCGAGGGAGCACCTCACAAATGTAGAAAAATAATGTTTTGAAAGTTGAAGATATATATGGCCATTTGATAACTCATTTATAGTAATATATCAAGATAATTGTTAATATGAATAGAACAACCAGGTTAAATATATTTTTGTTTCCTCTAAATTTGGTTTCCATCATTCAATCTTTTATGTCTATCAAAATTAAATCCTTTTAAACTGTTCATCATTGTTCTCTCTGTTCAAATATTAGCAAAAATGGGTTATATATCTTTGGTAAATTTAAATATAAACAAATTAAAATCACCTTAACCTTGTTTAATGTCACTATTTTTAAAAATATCTTTATACACATGGATCAATAAATATAATTGAAAATAATTTAATAAATATATATTTATTGTACGAAAATAATATCATTAAATGAACTTAATTATTAATTTTGGTAGTAGTTAATTTTAAGGTTGTAATCCCTGCCCCTTCCCTCTCTCACTTTCCTTTTCTTCTTTCTTTTCTTATTTTTTTTTTTTACTCTTCTTTTTCCAAACTTTTCCTTTACTCCAGCTTTCTCTTTCATAATTCTATCTATTTTAAAATTTGATCATATCATCTAATTAGATTTCCAAAGACAATAATTTTCTATTTATTTTAAATTTATTTTTTTAGGTTTTAGTCATTAAATTTTAAGTCAATTAAAAAAAATATTCCTTCAACTTATTTTATTATATACTGAATTTTGATTATGTTTGAATAATTTGTTCCAGATTCTTAAATTTTTGAACTATATCACTATTTAACTTTGAACTTGTCTTAAAATTGAGTTTTTCAGATAAGGGAAGTTAGTTTAACTCTTTCAATATAACCCTAAGTTAGAAGATCTAAATGTGAAGGAAGTATGGTTCCAAGTTTCAATTTCTTTTTGCAGGGAAATTATTTGATGAAATTGTTGATTTTTTTTTATTGTGTGAACATGTTGAAATGTATGATTATTGATAAGAATGTTTTGAAATAAATGTCTTATGTTTGTGATAAGGTGTCCTATGAATGTATTTAGACTATGAATCTATTTTTTCCTTGTGCTTTGTAATTTACATGTGAGTTGTGCACTATGCAAGAGGAGTAATTTTATATTGGAACTCATTACCAACTTTGTCTATATTTTATTGAATATTCATCACTTAGTACATATGTTTATGAATGTTATTAACGTTAGAAACTTATGTGAAAGATCTTTTATTATTGAGGGCCTAGCGATTATGATTTTAAACCATCTTCATACTACTTGATGTGTTGTATGGAAGTGATATTCTGTGTTGTTTTTTATGTTGGACAGGTTCTTTAATGTCATATATCGTGAATTGAATGGTAAGTATTGATGTCAATGATGAAATGTGTTTGAAAGTAACATACATTTTGGATAGCGTATAAGTTATTGTTTGATTGTGTATTAAGTATTTGCATCTATGTTTTAATAGACATCTTCTAGCTTCACTGATAGTCTAAGTCACATAAACTAAGATATCAGGTGGTGAGAAGCTAATAAGAGAGTTCATACACACTGGGACCGCTAATAGTCACTCGATATTGGATGTTTGAACTTATCCTTATCCTTGATGGATGTATTAGATGTTGGTCTCTAGAAGTAGCTAGCTTAATACCAGTATCCAAAAGACAATGGATTCATATGAAATTCATATGATCGAAATGAAATCAGAGTACTGGAGATTGAAAGGAAATCACGGTACTAGAATTCGAAATGGGTCGATATGTAGTCAATATGATTAAATGAAATCAAAAGGATTGTGATTGAAAATAGATCCATGTGTGGTCTATGTGAATGATGTACTTGGTATTGAAACTTTATATGTTAGTCTTTAAAGAAATTGTTATGAATGACTAAAATGGTTTGTTCTTTTTGGATGCATTGGGTATGTTACAAAATTTTCTTCTCACTAGATTATCCTTACTTTTCTTGTTGTGTTGTAAACTATGATGATTGTATTATGTACATTACTACTAGAAAATTGTTGAATAGTGATTGAAATTAGTGATCGAAAATCAAATTTTTCGGTCACAGATTCGATCAGTGATTTCAGTCACTGATTCGATCACAAATTCGGTCACTAATTCAGTCACAACTTCGATTACTAATTCAGTCATTAATTCGGTCACAAATTTGGTCACAAATCCAATCACTGATTCGATCACAGATAATAATAATAATAATAATAATAATAATAATAATAATAATAATAATAATAATAATAATAATAATAATTCAAGTGTGGTGTTCTGACGTTGGTGCAAGAGGTTTTGGAATTTGTGAGTCCACATAACTATTTGTTGACATTCACGCTACAATATAGTCACACTTGTGTTGATGAGAGGGTGTGTTTAATGTTTCTAAAACTTGTTGGATTATATAACAAAATAGAATCACTAATATCACACTCAAGAGATGAGGGCTCAAGCAAAAGGAGTTTTCCTTTGTGTAAGGAATTAAGATCACTCAGGTAAGATGCACCTACCCTAACAATGTGTCTTTGTCAATGAAATGTTGTTATGTTGATTTATGCAAGTATTTTATGTGTGTATGTATATGTTGTTGTTGATGATGAAGAGATGCATGTATCTTGTGTGATATACATTGTGATGCATATTATATATAATTTATATGAAGACTCTTTTACGAGTGTGTGACCTTTTGTGGTTTTTGGTGATTCTTTCATGTGTGTAACCCTATACGAGTGTGATGACCCTTTATAGATGTGTTATAAAGGTTATTTGAGATAATATCATGACACAAAAGAGTTATAGTATTAAATATCACTCGTTATAAAAAAGGGATGTCATATGTTTTACTGATGATTTGGTTACATAAATTAAGACAACAGGTGCTAAGAAGCGTAAGAGGTCTATGCATTAGACTATTGCAAAGTATGTGCAACAAATCACCTTCAAAATAGGAAGTTGATGATGAATTTTTTTCAATATACTTCTAGTGGGTTATGTGTTAGTCACATATAATATATGCTTAATATGAGTCTTTCTAAAGGCGTCAAATATAACAAATTACTTTGAATAGTTGAGATAAAGTTGATAATTCTTGTATTCTTGAATAATGGTCCAAGTGTAACTTGTTGTATGCTCTAGTGTGGGAGTTTGACGTGACTGATATATTTACATGTCGTATAATATGTTATTGAATAACATGCACATGTTCACTGTAAGATCGCCCACCTTACAAGTGTAATATCAATAACAAAGAAAGAAGCTACAAAAATATGGTAGTAAGTAACCAAAAGAAAATTAGAATAATCAACTTGTAGAAGTAATGTGGTTCAATTAAAGTGTTTAACAAACTTGAATTTACATGCACGATAAAATTCACTATCACAGAGGTTACAACTTACTCACTCAATTCTCACTCAACTCACTTTCTTGGTGTATCAGTTGAATAATAATTCTTAGTATTACAATTACCATTATTGGTTGCATTGGGCTGAAGGAAGCCCAATTGTAACCTTGGATGGACTACACTATCTTATTCTAATACTTATCTACTCATGACCCAGATATAAGATCCAAAATTATAGTTTACTTGGTCCAAACACAAAGCTCAATTATTCTAAACTACTTAATCCAAATACATGGCCCAAATTTTCTTAAACTATTCTATACAAATTTACATACTAAAGTTAGGCCTGTGAAAGGTAAGACTTGTTCTTACTGAAGTCAATTAAAACCTAGTCTTCTTATGTGCCTTGACCATAGCTCTATTTATTATTTTTAGTGGATTGGAGGTCTTCTTTATTATGCTTCATGTACTTTAGAGTGGTCTTCTCTAAGATAAAGGTGGTCCAAAAAGATTGGTTGGAGGCCCAAACAGACTTAATTAAGCACAATCTGCTAATCAAGGCTTTAGATCTTCCACCTCTTTATTTTGTGAATATGGTAGTTGGATGATTTACAATCAATATCATTAAGCAAAATGATAATAGTTGAGCAGCAAAGCAATAAAGACATCCCTTACTTGTCAATATCACTTGAGTTTCTCTTTACTTGTTTGTGGGAGGAACTTCCAAAGAGAAAAGTAATAGTGTCTTTGTACTACTAAAATTTTTAATTCCACACTTAAACATTGAAACCTATTGCTCAACCACCTGTATGCCTCTATACACTTATGATCTTGAGTCCAAACTTTAATGAACTCAAATACTAATTTAACACTCAAATAACATATAAAAAATCAACTAAACAAAGAGAGCAACCTAACCATCTAATATTTTTTCTAACCAATACTACTATTCTAACAACTTTCACACTCTTATTGCTATAATCAAAAGTCACCATATATATATATATATATATATATATATATATATATATATATATATATATATATATATATATATATATTTTATATAAATATTT
>Ga0099825_1006022_pt1 | contig 15340 bp, 15 predicted proteins | sample SiratroredBW_FD_76838 | JGI IMG/M metagenome (GOLD analysis project Ga0099825, IMG submission 76838) | Root nodule microbial communities of legume samples collected from California, USA - Siratro red BW | ecosystem: Host-associated > Plants > Roots > Nodule | place: USA: California | collected... | reverse complement strand
CAGGTTGCGTTGCTTCACTACCATTGACGACATCCCACAAGTCTTGACCTTGCATGTATGACATAATGCAAGTAGACCAAGAATTGTAGTTGTTCTGGTTGTTAAGTTTCTTAACACCGCCAATGATTTGTAGATCACTCATCTTAACAATAGGGTGTTCACCACAGACCAAAAAGTGCATGGCTCTGATACCAAATTGTTGAAATAATAAAGCAAAGAGAAATATTGGAATGAGAGTGATATTTATTCAGTATTTACTATTTCCTTTATATAAGCTAATAACTCAAAGGTATGCACTTACATTCTCCACATATTTCTCCTAAAATAAATCATCTACGTACATTAATAAAAGCTTAGGAATTGATAATTATTAATTATAGTAATAAATGGTTGGTGTTGTTTTTTCTTCAACAAACAACACATCTGAACATTTGATGGTACCATGTAATGCCTATAAATGAAAATCTTTTCCTTTTAAATGGCTTGAGAGAAGTTTACATTGCTTGAATGAAATTTTCAAGATTTTTCTCCAATGGACTTTCTAGATGAAATGTGTTCAATTAATTTTTTATCTTCTGAGCAAATTCCTACTATGTTAAAAATAAGATGAAATTTAATTAATGTAAAATATATATTATTTAATATGATTTAAGATCAATAATCAAGATTTCAAGATTTTATTTGACATAAAGTTTCCATCTTATTATTACTTCTCAAAATTTTAATATCCTGCATAAATAAACTTTGAAATATCTTTCGTAATTTATAATTCTTCACAAGATAGTTTGTCCTAAGAAATAATATAAGTTACATTTACTTGAGTATAAAAACTATGTGTACATAAATGATTTTTTTTTTCAAATAAAGGTTATTGAAGAAGTTTATTTGCATATTAAGTATCGAAAGAAGATAAAACTTGATGTAAATTTTGACACCTGATCAACATAATAGGATTTGAAGAAGAGAAACTCCGTAGTTTTAGAGAGAGAGTTGGCGAAAGCATTTATTTTCATAGACAAACTCATTTGTTTTCTATTAGTTTCAAAGTAAAAACAAGAACAAGTAAAAAAATTGAAAACGAAAATGGATTTAGACAAGAGAATGGAGAAGAACACACCATCTTTAATTCAAGAATCAAAGGATAATTGCAAGAAGATTCACTACTTGAAAAAGCTTCTCAAGATAAGAACCAAAGTAAGAAATGAGAACTCTTGAGACTCTCAAATATGAACTCAGAGATTTTCATTCAAATTCAAGGATTATGTTTACAAATAGAGGGGACTCCCTTTATAATAGAGGATTTCGTCCAAGAAGAGAAAAAGACAACAAAAGTGAGCAAACTCTGGTAATCAAGAGTTAAATAAATTAAGCATAATTGACACATCTTAATCTCTTAAAATAAGGGAGTGCACACAAGTAGTTCCTTGAATCTAGGAAGAATAATGATTACGCTTTGGAAAATTAATGATGACTTAAGGATGAGTTATTTGCTCTCTAATGGAGACAAGAAGACTCTTGAAAGTTTGAAGTATTAAATAGAAGACTCAAACTATCCTAGGTGCACTTAATATGTGGTATTTTAGAGAAGCTGCAAAAGACACTTATAAATTCAAGAATGCACAAAATTCATCTAAGCACTCTCTCGACTTTAAAACGAGTTTAAAACCCAAAGTTCTAACTTCTCTTAAGTTCATTTAAAGACTAAGAATATGCACATGTCTTCTAATCTTCTCTTCCAAAACTTGGAGTTTTCCTCTTGTTAACCTTTCTAAGAATCTCCCTTTTATTTCTTCTTTTTTATTCCTCTTTGTCATGCTTCTTTTATTTATTCTTCTTTTTATTCTTCAACACTTCCTTATCCTTATTTATGTTAGAACTTAATTAACCATTTGTATCAAGATAAATTAAATCCCATGAGATTAATTTCTCAAACTAATGAAATGTAAAGTCAATAAAGATTACATACTATAAAAAGTTAGTTCCTTTTGAAGACTCTTTATATGATACTACATCAGTGGTAGAGAGAACCGATATAGTATCTAGCACCTATCACATCGGTTGAGATTCTTAATTCAGCTGGACAGTACCCATGACCATTAGACCTGAAAAACTTTACTGTCTTATTACGCTTATTATTATACTTATTAATTCGATAAAAAATATTGTAATATTGTGGTGCATGGGTCTGACCCACGCTACTTGCAATTAATTAATTGCAAATAATATTATGCTTCGTGGGTCTGGCTCTTGCTGGGTTTTATTTTTATGTTTTTAATTTCCTATTGCGTTTTGCGTGGGTCTAGCCCATGCTGCTTGAAATTAATTAATTGCAAACAATAATGTGATGCGTGGGTCTGGCCCCCGCTTGATTTTACTTTTATTTTTTTAAATTTTCTTTTGCGTTTTGCGTGGGTCTAACCCACGTTGCTGGGCTCCTCCTCATTTTAATTTTTTTTTTAAATTTTCTTTTGTGTTTTGCGTAAGTCTAGCCCATACAACTTACAAATAATATTTTGCTGTATAGGTCTAGCCCCTGCTTAACTTTATTTATTTTTTAAATTTTTTTATTTAAATTATGTGGGCTATGATATTTTAGTGTGAGTTTGGCATATGTTTCTTGCTTTGGCTATAACCCTCGCACATTTTTAGTAGGCATTTGGCTGTTGTTTTCTTGTAGTGGGTGCAGTAATCTCATTTGCTTTTGCAACCCCCAAAGTCCTCTAGTTCCAGGACTCTTCAATGATACTGTCCTGCGAGCATATATATACCACAACTTTTCTCTCCAGCACACCACAAGATTCCATATATTCCTTCGTCTCATCTTTTTCGCGGTTTTGTTTCTTTTTCTGTTTTTTATTTGATTAAAATGCTTCGAAAATGTCAAGTCAATACTTATCAAGCGAGTTAATAATAAAATAAATTCCACGTGTGGGAGATGTATAGTATACGTTAAACATTTTCAAATTTGAACAACTACTTGAGAACTTAGAATATTAATATTTTAATTAATTTTGTGTTTTTTAACTTAAAATACTGATACATATTATTATATTATTAAAATGGTCGACAAGTGGGTATGTAATTCTTTGGGTGAGTGCCAAATTATTAGGAAAATTATTACTTTCCTTATGTTTTTCTCATGAACATTGATGGCTTGAGACTGTTATAAGTAAATTACACTCATTTCGCAATTGAAAATAATATTATTTAATTAAAATATAATATCTTATTAAAATGTTATTTTGAAACAGTAGTGCGAAAACAAATTTATTCTTTAATTATGGTATCTTGATCTGCATCTTCTGACACAAAAATACGTCAGTATTATTGTTTTAGATCGTTGGAATCATTTAAGAAAATGTATATACATTACCTTTTCAACTTTAAATATATTAATTATATATCTTATTTCTTTAAATTTTATTTTTTATTTACATAATTTCATTTCACATGCTTGTATAGAAACCTTTAGTTTTTTTTTTTTTTTCGGAATATGCTTTTCTTTAACATACGACCATGCTTTATTTTTTACCTGTGACCAGGTTCTCCATCCACAGTCTCATAATTATATGATTGTATACAAAGTAAGAAAATTGTCTAACTATATAAATTAGAAAGTAATATATATCTTTTCGTAGCACTCAGCAAATAATTGTGAGCACTTAAATTAGCGAAAATATCCTAGTTGAAACCTGTATGAGTCGAAAAGGAAACCAAAGCACAACCACTAAAATTGAAAATGATATGCTAAAAGCCATTGAAACGCGCAGCCATTTCTGACAGAGTCTTTGTAGATGATCCATCTTCTTTTATTGCATTAGCAGCAGCAATCTTCAGAAGTTCCATTCTCTTTCGAATTTCCCTGCCTTCCTTTTCTTCCATCAAGCCTTTCACAGCCTTAGCAATTTCTTCTCTTTCTGTCAATCCACTGTGGCTAACTTTTGGTCTGAGTGCCACCTTTAGATCATCAGTTAGGAGTGTTGCATTCAGGCCCTGCTCAGCAAAGAGGGGCCATGCTATCACTGCCACACCATGCACAACACTTTCAAGCACTGAGTTCCAACCACAGTGAGATAGGAACCCCCCAGTTGCACTGTGACCAAGCACTTCAATCTGAGGGGCCCAAGAAGGAACAACCAACCCTTGCTGCTTGGTTCTCTCCAAGAACCCTTGTGGCAGAAACTGAAGAGGGTCCTTAGCTTCAGCACCAAAGTAAGCAGAACTCACCGCACTGCTAGGGGCTCTCACAACCCAAAGAAACTTTTGCCCACTCAGTTCCAACCCAAAGGCTAATTCATTGAGTTGGTCTTGAGAAAGTGTGCCACCACTTCCAAAGGACACATACAAAACAGATTTCGGTTCTTGCTCATCCAACCATCTTAAGCACTCTACCCCATTTTCGTGATCGATCGACCCCTTCTGAATAATGGGTCCAACAGGGTAAATCCCAGGCTTCCCTTTGACGTGTTCATGCAAAGCTCTTATAGCCTCTGATTCAAATTCAAGGAAGGTGTTCAAAAAGACACCATCCGGAACATGAAAGCTTTTGGAACGTTCAAGAAACCCCTTGTAACCTACGCTAGAGAGATGTTGTAAAGGGTAAGGGAGATCTTTGATGGGAATAGGTACACAGCCAGGAATCTTTAAAGGCTCTTCTGGGTCCCTAGATTCAGAAGAAAGTATCTCATCTAGCTTTGATGAGTGGAAGTACAAGGAAAGCAACATGGCGGATTGAGGGAGGTAAATGTAAGACAAGAGGTTAAGTTCCTTGGCCAAGTCCAATGCCCCATGTGCAAAAACATCCACAACCAAAGCTACAACCTTTGCTCTTGAACATAGGGACTCCAATTCTTGCCTTACGTAGGGTAGAGAGAGATTCACGGAGAGTTCAATTTGGAGTGCGAGGATAGTGGGATCTGTCTTTGGTTCGAGGGTGATGGGGGGAAGGAAAATGGAAGTTATGGTTGGTGGAAGAGTTTGAAGGTATGCTTTGGAGGATGTGGAGGGTGACCCAGTTGAGGGAATGAAGCATGTGATGTGAAAATGTGGGAGGAGATGGAGAAGGCGTTTGGAGAACTCAAGAATTGGGACCAGATGGGTGAAGCCAGGACTAGGAAGCACTGCTATGTGAGGTTTCTCCATTGATTTTTGGAACCAAGGTTTGGTAATGGCAAACCAAGATAGTGCTAACAATGGTTGTTGTGGTTGCAAGGTCATAATATAAATATGCTGGACACTACTTCATCAGAGACTAAATTTTTTAATAAAATGTTATATAATAATAAAATAATAATTTATTTCATTATCAAATAAATGTATTTTCCAGTAGGTAATTCCAAAGTAGCAGAGCTCTTATGTTTGTACCATTTGAAAAGTCTTACTCTAAAAGAATATAGTGGGGGATTTGTGCGCAGACATCGATGACTTGTTTAGACTGGTCGATTCTAGAGTTATTTAATCTGTTTGGAACTCCAGCAACAAGCCACAGACCTAATTTTTATTATAAGTGGGAACCAAATCACCCACCTACTTTCAATGCTACCTACCCGATTTTAATCAAATGGTTAGGGATTCCAAATTTAATGGGAATAAATTCAATTCACAATATAAAAAAATTATTAAATTGAAATATAAATTAAATAAATTTATTAGTTTTTTATTATTATTATTAATATTCTAGTAGTTTCATTAGAAATAGCAGAACTTTCATTGAATACAGAATCTACTGTAAATAGAAATATTGGTTATTTAGAAATAAATTAGGAATGAAATAGTTACTACTAATTAAAGGCGGAAACATGCATCAACTTTCTTTTAAAAGTCTAAGACTGCAATTATTTTAAGATTAGAAGAATATATCCAACTTGACTAAAAACAGATTGCTTCATATTACAATTAATATGATTTCATCTCGAATGAAGTTTTTGTTTTTATTTCTTTTTCCGATTTTTATGTAATATACACGGTAACAACTAATGGATATATATGTTGAAGAAATATATTTTTTTCACCTTTTTTATTTAATAAACTTGTGAAAAAAATCATTTCATATTTATATAAAAAATTAAAGTAGCATAAAAATTTATCGAATCAAGAACATAGTATTGTCACTAATTTTCTATGTTCACTTTTTATTTAATTCTTGTTTATTCGAATAATTACGATATTTGTTCGGGTATCCATTCCTAGAAGTTGCGGTAGTCAAATAATTAAGTCAAGTGTATGTATCTTTTACACCTATAGTTTTTCCGTGAACCTTCGTGAATTTACTTTCTCCTTTGTTTTGTTAAATGACAATAGAGGTTCATGTAGCACACATATATCATATGTTTGTGTTTTTAACTTTTGAGGTTTCCTAAAGAAGTGTGGAAAGCTACACTTTGGTATAACATGCACCATAAGAAAAGTTATTTTTAGAAATTAATTTATTTATCTCTAAAATAATAAAATTAGTCATTAATTTAATTAGAGACTAATTTAGAATCTAATAGTAAAAAGTGACTAAAATTTTGATAATTAATTCTAGAAACCAATTTCATTAAAACCAATTTAGTGACAAATTTCATTGAAATCAAATTAATGATCAATTTTATTGTAACCAATTTAGTGACCAATTTCATTAAAATCAATTTAGTGACCAATTTTATTAAAACCAATTTAGTGACCAAATATATAAATACCAAAAAAATATCACTATATTGATCTCTAAATAATGATAATATCATACTTTCCAATAATTGAACTTGTGATATCATATTTTTTTCTTTTTAAAATAATTTAAAATAGAAAAGTAATTTTTTTTTCTTTATACCATACATGATATCATCAAAGTCTGACCAAACATTAAAATCCTCAATTAATCGAAACGAGGAACTTAAAATGACAAGCAACTTAAAAACTAACCAACACAAGAATTTACATGACATTGATTCTCACTGATATTAAAAAACCACTGTAAATTCAACATGATACCATACTGAAAAGCAAGGTCTTAACAACAATGTCATCTACATTGTAGCAAATCATCAATTCCATTTATTAATGCATATTAAAATTGAAAACAAAATTCAATAACTAATATAGCTTTTTCTTTTTCTCAATGGAATGTAGCTTTTTCTTTTTCTCAATGGGAATGTAGCTTTTTCTTTTTCTAATTAGACCACGTACTTTTTTCTCTCGTGCAATGTAACATACAAATCAGTCTCAACTATAAAAAATAAAAAGAAACTCCAAATGACTATTGTCAAAGGTTTGTACAACAGATAAAGAGAAGTCATTGCCAAACAAAAAGTTCCATTAAAGCATAAAAAGTAATGAACTATGGAGCAACAATTTACAACATAATGAATAAGTCTTTTCCCACTACATAAGGTCAACTACATGGATTAAATGCAAATATACTAATTGTTGAAGAGTTGATTTATGAACTTTGTTGAATCAATAATAATTCTAAAGGGAAAATAGAGGGATTATAGTTGTGGATGTGCCAATTGTTAATTAAGTGTAAAATTACTTGTCAATTTTTAGTAATTCATTGAATCTGTAAGAGGAGTTTTATATGACTTGTAGATGATAAAATTGTTGTATTCATCATTTTGTGGCCTTCCTATCACTGTCCCAATCAAGAGGCCCTTCCTCTGTCCCCAAAGGCCTAAGGCTGCTTTGTGAAGGTCCACTTTCTACTTTTTGTCTTTCATCTCTCTCTTGCATGTTTTGTGTTTTTATTCTTCTTAAGTAACTTTAATTCAATCATGCATATGCAACCACAACAGTTCATTTAGTTCCTAAAGTGTAATATCTTCATTCAACACCATATTTTTCAAGCATTTGGATTTAAAGGAGAATAAATAAAGATACATGTCAGAAAGATATGTGCGTTTGTAATTCATATATGAAAGTGTATAAAAATTTTGATCCAAAACAAAAGTCATTTAAAAGTTGTTTTCAATTCAAAATAATCAATATAACTTAATTAAAACAATTTTTTAACTTGATTAAACAACCACCAAATCTAAAGCTAATGTTTCAAAGAAAATAATGGTCTTTTTAGATTGGCTTTATCGCGTGTGCTTTGGTATGCCATTTTGGTTCAATTCTGAATGAATCATTTTTTTCCTTCCATTTTCTATTGCAAAAGAGTTAATTAGCATAACTTGCACTCTTTTTTTCATTTCATTTTTTTAAATGGTATTCCATAAGCATTAATTAAAAGATTAAAATAATTATTGAAAACCAAGTGAGAACAGAATAAAAAAAATATTGAAGATTACACTTTTACAAATTCCTAGAATTCTTTTTATTTTCTTAACAGGTGTCTTAAGCAAACTTATTATCAAATTCTTTATTAAGTACTTTTTTACTTTGAATATTTAGTGTTACAGTATACTTGGGTCCATCTAGATTTGTTATCAATAATTTTTTTTATTAAAAACTTTCTCATTGAGGTTCTTGAGTTTCTACTAGGGTTCCTATTATTTTAAAAGAATCAATAATTGATTGATATAAACCTTAATGATAAAGACTATCTGTTCTGTATACTTAAACCATGTGACAACAATCATATGGCATCATATGTAAAGTTTAATCATGGTATTCCCTTCAAAAATAGAGGAAACTAATAAAACTATGACAGAAGTAGTTCATTTAAATTTTTAAATAAAAAATATATAGTATAATAAAATTACCTTGATGAGAACCGAGTGATTGACTAGGTGGTTGTGTTTCATCCTCATCTTCAGTTTTCTCAAAGCTTGGTGGCATAGATAGACAATTAATGCTATCCATCAATCCTCGAATCATTGTATTGTTTTTTTCAAAAAGCTTCTCAATATTTACAATTTTGACTTGAAGCTCATCTCTTTCTTTCTTAACTCTTTCCAAATCCTTTCTAAGTTCATCAAATTCTTGACTTTGTATCCACCCATTTGAGGAAGAAGATGAGCCACGGTAGTAAGGCCTACCTCCAATCACGTACGGTAGATTCCATTCCAAGACCATATATCCTCCCATTCTTTGTTCCGCAACATCACACCAAATATCTAACTCATTTGGTGGAGAATTCCTTGTGCAGATGCACTCTGTGTCAGTTCTTCAAATTTGCATGTAAATTCTTCCTGTTAACATCATAATTCACAAGTTTTTTAATAAACCAAATAGAAGAGTAAGAAAAAAAAAAAAACACACGTAAAAGATGATAATCCATTATATTTACTTGTTTTGATTTTTTATCCACCTAAGAGTTGTCCTTACGTCGTTGGTGTGTGTGATGAAACAATTCTGATATAGTGGGAGGAATTCCATTCATCTTTGTCTAAAAAAATAAAATAAATTTTCACAAAATTATACACACTTGCCATGATATAAAAAGAAAAATAGTTAGCAAAATAAATTACCATATTATATCTATGCTAAGATGTGCTAATAGAGGCACATGTGTGAAGAGACCCTCCAAACCACCACACTTAGAGGTTTGATTTCATTTTCCAATTATGCTTTTCTTTCTGAATGCTTGATATGCCCGTTACTAACATAATATATTCTATATATTCTATATACTATCTCTAATTCAATTGGACTTACTCTTATTTTGTTGAAATGAAGATTATCATAGTGTGTAGATTAAAGATTAATAGATATTTGAATTCTATATTTTCGTTTTTTATTTTGAGTAGTTCTCGATTTTTTTATTTGGATTTGAGTTGCTTGAATTGTGTATTCTATAAGTGAAAAAGTGATTTTTTAAATGATGTTAGTTAGAGCGAGTTTAGTCAAAACTAAACTATCATAAAAGATTAATAATATATTTTTTTAGAATATAAAAAGTGTTAACCTGTTTAAAGATTTAATTTTATGTTATTTAAAAGTTATACGTTAAGTTGACGATATATTTTAGAGAAAATATTTTAAAATAGAAAAACTATGTTGACTAAGTCAATGTAAATAAATTGAATTTTTTTTATTACATAATGGGTTGACGTTGATTAAACCATGTAGGTGTAGCTGGGTTTCAGACGCTAAAACATAAATTTTACATATTATTTAATAGATTATAAACCATCTCGTGTCTCGACATATCGTCTTCTAAACAAATCATTCAAGATTTCGATGACGCTAAGTTATTATTTGCTATTTAATTTTAGTTGTGAAATTTTGTAGCCTTGGTGTTAACGACGCAATTAATTTTTTCCATTACTTAATTGTTATTCAGAAAACGTAACTAAATATATAGGTTTGACCGATACTAAATTATTATATTATTATTTATCTTTTATTAAAAATATCAGTTAACATCGATCTCGAGAACACCTGTTAATTTATGGCTTCTAAGTATCAGTTTCGCCGACACGGCGGAATATGTTTATATAAAATTAATAAAAATGTTGACGTTGTTTGTGACACTTTACCTAGTCTCACTTATACAGGGAAGTCTACTAAATCTCAAATCCTTAAACAGAAATTCGAAATATAATTCACTAATTAGTCATTACCAATACATGTGGATGAATCCATAATTTACCCGAGTTGGATAAATTCCCAATCCATAATGTTCCTTTTTTTGGTCGAAATATGTTGTTGGAACTTGAGATTCCTTGTGCAAAGCCAAAATATCATGGAAAGTTTTTATTTATTTATTTTTTTACAGCCCTGACAAATATCAAGCGTGAAACTACTATCCTAAAGGCACACGGATAACCATTTTTAGAAGCTTGGTATTAGTGTATCGGTTATGGGAAGAGAGTGTCGCAGTATTTTTTCTCAAGTCGTTTGAATATATTAATTTTTTTCTTTACCAGCTGTGATTATTTTTATGTACACATATAACTTATAATTATTACATTAAACAAGTTTTTTTTATCATATCATAATTATTATTAGTTTTATTATAACTATTATTAAGACTATGATTATAATAATTATAAGTAATAATAATGTTAATTATATAATAATTACTATTAAAATTACTTTTACTATTATTATAATAATTATTGTTATTATTGATATATTTATTATTATTCTTACTATTATTATCATAATAATTATTATTATTTTTATAATAAGAATAATTATCTTAATTATTATCATTAATCTATATTATGATTATCTTAATTAATATTAGTAATATTATTATTATTACTGTTATTATCTTAATTATTATTATCATAAATATTTTATTATTATTATTATTAGCTAATAATATGATAATCAATTTACAGATGGATTGTACGGATAAATTAAATCTGTTGGTATTTATTTAATAATTTTATTGATAGATAATTTATGATTAATTTACTAACGGATATTGTTTATATATATAATTTAGAAATTAATTTATTGAAGAATTTGATCTGAGAATACTTAATCGTCAAATTATTCGTGGTAAATTAATTTTTAATTATTTGTTGATAAAATTCATTATTAAGTTAATAGTCAAATTATTTATTAATAAAATTCTTCAATAATGATATTTTATTGATAAATATATATTTGGATAAAATTACTAATAATTATCTGTCAATAAATAAAAAATATTTTGTACTAAAAACTTAAGAGTAAGTTACCCATATACTTGAATAAAAATTTGAATTTTTAGAGTAATAATATAAGAATAAATAATAAAATGAAATTCTATAATACCAACAAAAGTTATTTAACAGTACTAAGGTTTTCCATTTGTTCAAGCATGATTTGTGCTGCAATTGAAATTAAATTTATATAATATGATTCAAAATGAATAATTTTTTCTCTCATATCAACTAGTGATAGTGATGGTAAAACAAATTCAAACCAGAACATTTATGAGTTACCTGATAAGTCGTTTTTCTTCAAAGCTTAAAATAATGTTTGTTTAGAAATTTGTCATTTTGAAGATTGCCTCCATTCAATGTATGTAGAAAAGGACACACCTTTTAATTGGCCTGGGTAATCACAAAGATTCCATGTAATTGTACCCTTATTCCTCTATACCTTCAATAGTGATGGGTCCAATGTTTCATTTTCATGCGAGAAACCCAATTAACGTTAACGAATATGTACATAACTGCCATACACGTACCAAAAAGAAATTCCCTTAAATAATATATAAGAGATAACTCGTTGAGAGTAACTGAATCAATAATCTATATTTGTTGCTACATTTTAAATATTATTGAAAGTTCCTTTATGATGGAAAACTAAACATTGATCATTTATGACAATTTCCAGTGATGAATTCACAAAACAAAAAGTCTACAAAAGGAATTATATATACGATAAACTTTATACTTATGGTGCCAGACACTATTAAGTCCAAGTCTCTTAAAACTAAATTATTACAAAATATTAAAAACATACACGATACTCTCAATCAAGGCTCTGGAGAAACAAATAGAAAAAAAGGCAATTACTTCCTGCATCCAATCAATAAAAGAAAAGGATAGAAGTCTCTCTCTAGATTAATATAAAGGATTAAGGTTTTGAGTACTCATGGTTGACTCATAGAAGGTGATGCAATTCGTTGGTGGTGTTGGTAGTTAAAGCAATTTCTTATCCCGTCCTATTTAGTTGTTGCATTTTTGAAAGCAAGATTTGCGTTGGATTTGAGTGAGGAAGCTTCGTTTTGATTAGGGGTGTTTTATCGTTTTAGAAGGTTGATTTGCGATGGTTTGCGGAGACATCGTAGGAGGTGCTCCGTTGAAACTGTTTTTGCGATTTCGTGCAATTTCTATTTTGTTTTCGAAAAGTGAAAAACTAACAATTTTTACGTTTAGAAGGTTGAATTACGCAATTTGAAACATGTTTCCGAAATAAAATTTCTGAAACATATTATGAAAAACAGTTTTTGAAAATAAATATTTTCTAAATCTACTTTTTTGAACGTATTTCAAAATTTATTTTTCAGAAATATGTTTTGGAAAATACTTTCTGGAACATCTCTTACAACCCTCAGAACTCATAAGGATAGAATTGAGCTCTAAAAAGTAATTGATGGAGTGCAAAAAGCAATTGTTTAGAAAACAATAGAACTAATTATAAGACCTGCTAAAAATTCAAAACCAAAAAATATACAAAAGAATGCTTCTTTCTCGCACTTCCAAGCTTCAAATTTTTAAAAAATTTCTAAAGTGTCTTATTTACAAAAATAGTTTTACCCCATTATGAATTAGAGTAATGTAACAGTGAGAGATGGAGGTGCGTGAGGAAAGTGAAGATGGGTGGCAACAATGTGTTGTGGCAGTAACAGTTTCGAATGTTGTCATCGACAATGCCGGTGCAGTGGCTGAGCACTGGTGAAACTTATTTTTTTTAAAAAATCACTTTTGAAATGGGTTATTCCGGAAGTATTTAGAAAACTAATCTGGAATTGACTCTCGGAACAATTCATCCCGAATGTCTTTTTCATGGAAATATAATTTTAAAGTGGGCTATTTTGGAAGCTAATTCTAGATTCATAATTGTCTTTGGCGACAGCCCATTCGAAATTGTATTTTCTCGAAAAAAAACCTACCTCCAATCGCAGAACAATACCAAATCATCCCACAATCTTCAATAATTCTTACCTCATACAATTAACAAGGCGGTGGATGACGGTGGACTCCGAAATCCATACCGGCGATAGCTGCAACGAAATGGAGGTGTGAAATGGTTGAAAGTGGGCGACACAGTGAATGGAAGTGAAAGAGAATAAAGATGTAAACATATAGGAGGTTAAAATAATCTGTATAATAAAACATGAGGGATACTTTGATGATTTTCTAAAAGTTTGGAGGTGCCTTAAGAAAGGCTTGGAAGTGTAGGAAGAAGTAATCTACACAAAAATACAAAACTTCTAACTCCATACCTACTTTATGATCCTTAAGAAAGTCTAATTCATGATTCCATCTCCTATTTGGTTTAATAAAATAAATCTTAAACATCGAAAATGAGAATGTTATTTAAGTTTCTAAAATTACAAAGCCCAAACGATTAACTAGCTATACTACATAAGAATTACACTTTTATTGGGACGAATTCTTCCTACACCTCTATACTCTATTCTTGTACCTCCATAATGAATATGAGACCTTAAAATAGAAAAAGTCAATATTATCCTCTATTCTCATAATTCTCATCCGTCGTCCATCATATCACTGGCACTGTCCAAATCTTAAATTAAAGCTTCAAACAAGTCCTAAGTAAATAAGTATTGATGTTTATTAGTAATTTGTGAGTGGTATTGTTGATTAGAGTAGTTAATTTGGTGATTGGGAGACTGTCGACGACGAACGACGACTTTTACGATTTGAGAGTTTGACAACCGGATGGGGTGTCATCCGGTTGTTAGTTTGCAAATGTGAATCGGATGGAGTGACATCCGATTGTCATTTTGTTTTACAAATGACAATCGGATGATACTCAAGGTCATTTTAATATGGATACTTTGGGAATTAATTTTTTTTATGGAGGTGTAGGAAGAAGGTATGGGGATAGGGAAAGAATTCGTCTTTTATTGGTTCGTTAGGAGAGAGGCCAAGTTAAAAAAATTATCCATTGATTCATTCCAACAATTACTATGAATGATTCTGCGAAAGTAGTTTTACATATTATATTTAAATCTTTTAATTAAGACTCAAGTATTATAAAGATGTAAATTATTCTGAAGATGTCAACCCAGCTATATAAAGAACATAAACTCTACTTTCTTCTTAATACTTTATTACCATAAAAGACGATGGTTAATACCATTTCAGTTAAATTTTGGTTTAATGAAATAAGACTTCAACATTTTACATTTTGAGAGTGTCTTCGTCGAAGTTTAGGATAACATCACTTTTTATAATTGATTCATTATGTAAACATTTAATGTTTTTTTTAAGATTTGTGAAAATTAGATGCGATCTACAAACCTCTAGCCTTGTGGGATTTGTTGTCTTTCTTGTGAGGACTTTTTCGTGATTCTGATTTTTGTTCGTAACGGGTAACGTTTTTTTTTTTTTTTTGAGTTTTTCAAGTCAAGCTTAACCTCTCTCATAATTAGATTTTAAGTATAACTTAACTTTATAAAATTGGTTTATAAGGTAAGATTTTTTATAGTAGTCTAATAGCGAGTGACTCGATAGGTCCAATAATTTTACCATGATGGACTTTGATATCATATTAAGAAGTGAATTTTAAGTTTAATTCAATTTTATAAGATCGACTTGTAAGACGAGGTTTATCCTCACTTTATAAATAAAATATTGAAATGTTTCATCTAGTGCGGAAAAACTATTAAACTTGGTTTTATGCTAAATTGTGATTGGTTTTCTATTTTGGATGATAGTTTCGAAACCATGAGTCTTTCCTTTTGGATATCCCTCTGGAATTCATTTACACACATTGTTTG
>Ga0099825_1006018_pt1 | contig 15345 bp, 13 predicted proteins | sample SiratroredBW_FD_76838 | JGI IMG/M metagenome (GOLD analysis project Ga0099825, IMG submission 76838) | Root nodule microbial communities of legume samples collected from California, USA - Siratro red BW | ecosystem: Host-associated > Plants > Roots > Nodule | place: USA: California | collected... | reverse complement strand
TTTTTTTTTTTTTTTTTTTTTTTTTTTTTTTTTTTTTTTTTTTTATATTTTGAAATAAATAAATGAGAGAGATATTTATTTATAATTTATTTTTTTTTTTAAATAAATAAAAAAAAAAAAAAAAAAAAAAAGAAGAGAAAGATACAAAAAAGTAACACTAATTTAATCTTTACTTGGCCATTGATGAGTCCATGCGTGTATTCATAGTGGTTAGACTACCCAAATAGTATGGACTCAAGCTTTTCTTGTTTTTCTTTTATATTGATCACTCAAAATTTACAAGTGTCCCCAAGCAAGTATGCAAGCACACAGATAGATAGAAGACAGGGAACAATTTACTAGCCAAAGGACTGATTCCAGGTTAAACTGGTATAGGTTTCAAAACTATGGTTTTCTCTATAAATAGGACAAAATTTGATATCAAAAGCAGCTCTTTTAGCACATGGCAAACTGAGAAGCTAGAGCACAAATGATTTTAGAACCATATGTATAATGTACACAAACCAATGTTTAAGGTTAAATGAAGGATGTATTGAGTCAGTGCAAAATACATAACTTGAAAATTTACCTGTCCCATTCCTTGCATTGCAGATTGCCTGAGCTGTTGCTGCTGAGCAAGCATTTGCTGCTGCTGCTGTTGAGGTAACTGCATCAGTTTCTGGCGTTGCTGCTGTTGCTGCTGCTGCACTTGGGGCTGCTGTTGTGGGGTTTGCTGCTGAGGGGATGGTGTATTCATGATATTTGTAGAAGACCTAGGTGAATTGGCATATGGGATGGGTGAAGGTGTGGTATTGTCAAAAGAAGTGGCGGTGGATGGGGCGGAAGGAGAGGCTGCTGATCTTCCCAAAAGTTGTGATGCTGAGGTCTGTAACAAGGGATTCTGGGGAGGCATGGTGTTGGATGAGAGAGGGGTATTCTTAATGTACATAGCTGGAATTAGTAGTTAAAAAAGGAAGTTAGAGGGAGGAAGGAAAGAGAAGGATCATAAGTAATAGCATATAAAAACTTAACTGTTAGTAGCAGAAGATGCATCGTGGCCAGGAGGGTCATGGAGTCCTGGAAGTGCATCTGCCAAATGGACGGGAGGTGCAGGAGTGATCTGCCTCTGGTCAGGTGGAATGCGTAGTCCTTCACCAGCATTCACAGCAGCGCGGAGTAGATTTTCTTGTTCTTGGATTTTGGCAGCCTGACCCTTGTCCAGAGTGGGAGCAATGGGGCCCTGACGAGTTCCGAAACAATAGGCTTTGCGAGTGTCGGCCAAGACCTTTTCAGCGCCTTCGCAGGCGGCGGCGATCATGTCGAGTCTGGCCTTCAGCTTCTCAATCTGAGTGGGAATAGGGAGGTTTTGGTTTTGCATACCCTCCAGCAATTGCTCCCTCTTCGAGTTCTCCTCCGCCTCCATTTCGGGGAGTAGTTTGGAGGAAAGCATCACCGGGAGTATGGTGGCATTCTCCGCATTCACGTTCTTGGGATGGACCACGAAGGCCTTCGAAACCTTCTTCATGTCGTCCACGATGTTGAAAAGCTCCAGGTTCACCATCGAATACTGACCTAGGATGTCTTGCCATTTCGGCGTCGTGTTCGTGCGACCGTACGCCTCGAAATCTTCCAGAATACGAGAGATGGCTTTGAAGAGGCTGATGGCGCGGGTCTTCACCTGCTTCAGATTCAGCTGCTGCTGCACTGCCTGGTTCAGCCGATCTTCACCTTCTCCGCCTGCTGTCGCTGTCGCCGCCGCTGCTCCTCCTCCTGTGCCCTCCATTCCAATCGCCCCCCACCCTCTTCTCCTCTCTCTCTCTTCAATTATTTATATGCTGTATTTACTCTTTTAAGCTAAATCATATTTTTAATCAAAATCCATTTTAATTTTTTTATCAAGTATATTGATAAAGATTAAAAAAAATGAAGATTTTTAAAAAGAAAATAATTACAGCGGTGTTTGAAAAAAAAGAAGTGAAAAATATATCTACATAAAAAGATTTATGTAATTCCATTTATATTTATAAATATAAATATTTATAACATGACTTGGGCCTACTATATTTCATGAGCTGGGCTCTCAAGGTCCAAACTTCAAAATAGGAAAGGAAAGAAAAGAGAAGAGACGGGAAGGGATTGGGGTTGGTTGGTTCGTTGATTGGTTGGTTTGTTTGTTTTGTTATGTTCATATGGTGCTTGTTCGTGCTTTCATCAAAGTTAAAACTTGGATTTGGATTCATCTGATTCTGATCTAACCAATGAGATCAAAATTGGGGTTTGATTGCACTTGCACTTGCTCTTGCAGGGCTTTCTCTTTGGTGCTTATTACTATTAAGGTAAGGTAAGTCTTCTCTTTCTGTTTCTGCAATCAATCAATTAACTTAGCTCCAGTTACAGTTTCAGCTCTGTCTCTTAATTATGCAATAATTGAAGCATTATTATGATCCACAATCTTCTACTTATTAGATCTTGTTGTGGATATGGCTGCCTATTATTATTATAATAAAAATAATAATAATCTACACTCTGTCTTTCAGGTAGATATGGCGCATCAATTGAGATATATAATATGATGTTATTGATTGTTCTCCAATTAGGTTTAGAAGAACTTACCCTAGCTATCTTTAGCCATTGCAAAATTCTAATTCTGTTGCTATTTCCTCTCGGTTTCTTTCTCATTAATTTGCAGGTTTCTTTCTTCTGTTGAAATGATCTGTAGTAATTATACTTCTGCCAATGAGTCTCATTGCTTAATCCTGATTATACGTTTCCCGAAATGCAATTAGCGTCGAATGGCGACAAGGAAGCATGTTCAGAAAGCGAACCCATCTTGAATCACCACCATCTTCATTTGCAACCACCTGGAGAATCCTCCTTTTCCTGTGAAATTATTCCTATTGCTCCCAACCATGATGTCGATCATGATTTACAAAATGTTCGGGTTGATGAGACTTGTCATCTTGTAAATGCAGATCAGCCACAATGCCGAATATGCCTCGATATTGGAGGTCTCTCTCTCTCTCTCTCTCTCTCTATATATATATATATATATATATATATATATATCTTCTCATCATACTTCCACTTCTTCATATGCTTTCCCTGAATCTTCTTGATGATTTCACAACATGAGATATTCTCAGGCTAACCAACTTGCGTCTCGTATTACTTATCTTTCAAATGGTTTTTCAGGAGAAGACTTGATTGCCCCATGCCATTGCAAAGGTACGCAAAAGTACGTCCACAGATCATGTCTTGATAATTGGAGATCCACCAAGGTAAGTTCTGTTTTCTTCTTGGTGTCTCTTATTGATCAAAATAATACTATTATCTGATTCAAATGCAGTAGAACTATCTATTTTCTATACGAATTTAGTGTCGATCTATTCTATGTTCCTTCCCTTATCTGTGAAGATGTCGGGGCATACTGACTTTTCATTTCTGTTGTACTAGGAGGGCTTCGCCTTTTCTCACTGTACAGAGTGCAGAGCTGTCTTCATATTACGTGCAAATGTCCCACCAGATCGGTGGTGGTTGAGATTAAAGTTTCAGTTCCTTGTTGCTAGGGATCATGCCTTCATTTTCATAATTGTTCAACTGGTATGCTTATTTATATTCTGCAAAATTGGTACTCATAGCTCTTGCTGATTCCGTACTGTTTTGTAGTCATCATTTGTTTCTTTTTGTGATCTGCAACTAGTTGCAATGATGATTGAAAAAGTCCTAGTTAACAATTTTCCTCTCTGATGGTACAAATCATTTTATGAAACTCTATTCAATTTGTTTACTTGATTAGTAGTAGCACTGTAAGGAAGGAAACACCCCTAAGTAATTGAATGTTTTTAGCATCTCTAATTTCTTCCAGAAACCTAACTGATAGATCTAGCATATTGCAAGCATTTTAGTTTGGCTGAATGTAAATAAATTTTAGTTGAGATAGCCAAAGAGACAGAACATGATTGAAGGGATTATTTTCAAGAATTTTTTGAAAAATTGCAGGTATTTTTTTTGGATTAATTACATTTTTAGTCCCCCAATTATTTAGTGCAATATTTGTCTTTTAGGTTTCAATGTGTCAAGAATCCTTCAAGTTTTTTCTCGTTTACAATTATGTCCCTCAACCTTGGTTTTATCTGACATTTAAGCAATTTTTTTAAAAATCTTGAATTGTAATGCGTAGCAGCCAACCACAAAGACATTGCAGTGGAATGCAGCTATTTTGAACTTTTTTTATGTAGTTTTTATAATGTATACTGTATACTACATACATATCAATCCTCAACATGATGAAAAGTACTGAAATTTAATGACATTCATAATTAATAATATAAAATCATAGGTGTCTCAAACCAACTATACAAGTAAATATCAACAAAAGTCAAATACACATTTTGTAGATGGGAACCAGTCATCATCATCCTCAAACTCCACAGCTTATTTATTATCTTTTCTACTGTTACAGTTGTAGTAGATTTCATTCATAGAAACTGAAATCCCAATAATAAATCCTAAAAAAAAGGCCTTTGTGTCTCCATTCTGAGGGCTTTTCTGGAATCTACACTTCATATCACTATAGCACTGCTTTTCAAGTTGCTATTTGTTGTGCCACGACCACTCCACCATGGCAACCCTTGTATTGAGTTGAGACTCCACTGCTATAGTGACATTGGTGTAATGTGTAGCCATCAGGTGTGTAGGGGCACTCAAAACAAAAACCTCTGCCCTTGCTACGTAATTTGAACTAATAGCAAATTAACATCCTTAGTCATTATCCAATAGGTTATCAATGGTGGATTGTAGAAGGTCCAAATTCCACTATATAAACACATCATTGTTGCCTATGGTGCCATCAAAGCAGTCCTCCCTTCATAAATTTTTCTATGGTGGTTGGCAAAATTCTGCCACGCCATTTCGTCATGGTGCTGCCATTTAACTACAGGAATACATACTGTGGCTGTACGTGGCTCATTATTAAAATTTGTAACCTAAGGAACCTGCAGTTGATTTCCGAAGGTGTAACAGTTTTTATAATACGTGAGTGATTCCTATTTCTGACAGCTTTCACGGAAACCAAAACCTGGTTGGTTACTCTGGTTGAAGTGTCACAGTAGAGGGCATGTCTTTGTTGATTCTAATATTAACTACCCCACCTAACCCATCCCAAATCTGCATGGAGTGAAAGTGTAAAAGGAAGTAACGGAGCAGGAATTTGTCTTCGAGTTTTATGGCAGTTGATTTGATAGACTTTGAATTTTCATGCCCATCGAAAGAGATTATTTGATGGGATACTGTTACTATGTATTTTAAATTTATAAAAAATATACACTTGAAAGATTATCTGTTACTTTACCTTTTCTAACTTTAACAGGTTGTTGCTTTCTTGGGAGTGCTTGTGTACAAATTTTACGGAGATGAACTGAGGGAAATGTTTGGTTATGAAGAACATCCATATGGATTTTATACAATGGCTGGTATATACCCATTGCTTACCCGCAAGAAATTTCATGGGCAATGTTTGTAGCTTTTTCTTTCACTTGTGACTATTTGGTGGTAGGATGTTTAGTTTGTCACTAAATTGGTAAACTTAATGGTATATATGAACAGTAGTAACTATCTTAACCTAAAGACATTATTATATGCTGTGGGGAATTCATTGTATTTCTTTGTTTTGCAGTTCTAGCCATTGTTTTGGTGGGATTGCTCTATGGCTTCTTCATAGCGATAATATGTGGCCAAAGAATCAATGAACGCCACTACCATGTTCTTGCCAAACAAGAATTGACTAAGGTTTACTTCAAGAGAACCTAAGCTTGTCATGTAAAACTAGTAATATGACTGCAACTAAACAAGTCTTTTGGTCTAAAGATATATATTTTCAGGGAAATGCATCATTTAATTTTTTTTTTTTCCTGATTACAATTGACTTTTATGATATAAGGAATATCCTTTATCTTTTAATGAAATTTTGTAGGCATTCAACTCTTCACTTTGTTCTTTACCTCTTCAATTTAGGAATATGTGGTAGAAGATCGAGAACATGTAAAGAGTGTACCAGAACTTGATCCTAGTCACGTGACAGAGCTAAGGATGTTGGGCCTTTACTAGTTGGTATATGCTTATCCCATTCTTTCTCTTTAAAATTTCAATTCTTCTTTTTAGATGTTAGGTTTGATATTGCCGGTTTCATCGTACCCATATCATCATTGTACGTACTTAGAAAGTAAATGATGCAAGCTTTCGGTTTCTACTTTCAATTTCATAATCCAATCTAAAAGGCCAATGTTAGTCGTCAAATCATCCTTCATAAACATTCTTGTGCGTTATTATGTGGGCAAAAACTTCCTGTACCTCTCCATTTTTAACCTGGACCACATCACTGATGTCAAAATAACTAAAATGCCTTCTGCATTTATAATTAAATAACTTCTGAAAAATGTTTTCCTGAATCTATTTGCAGAAAAGATTTTCTCAAACATAAATTTTGCTTTCTGAAAAATGTTTCTAGAATTTAAAAAAATAAAATATCTTCTTGAACATAAATTTTATATTTCGAAATATATTTTTGAAAAATATGTTCTAAAAAATATTTTCTGGAAAGTAAAACTTACCGTTTTGGAAAATATTATTTAGAAATAAATTCTGGAATACGTATTCTAAAACATAAAATTTATGTTTTGAAAAATTATTTTCAGAACCTATTTCCAAAAAAACACCCCCGTATATAAAATGTTGAGGATATTTTTGTTATTTTTGAAATTGATTGGGTGCTAGAAGTTTTTGCCTATTATGTGTACATCCCCGTTGTTCGAACCAATATTCTTTGTTCTTTGCTTACATTATTCTCTAGAATTATTTTCATTGAATCATTACTGTCATAGGAACCCTGTGTTTCTCTTCTAACTGCAAGATGCATCTTCTGCAGAGTTACGTTGAATTTGTTGTGATACACGCTTGTCTCCATGGTCCCTTTCACACTTGTAGATCACATTGGTCTGTTTAGAGTGATCACGCACCAATATGGCTGTTTGGACAGTGCGCAGCCACATGGGTGTCGTTTGTCTCCAATACCCTGTGTACTCTATTTTGATTCTTTATTTTTAATGAATGCCTTTACAGCAAACTTATGAAAGAAATATGCTATAATTCAGCTAGAAAATTTGTGAATCAATGTTGTTTGTGAGGAATGTAAAGGAAAAAAAAGTGCAGATCCTATAAACCTGTATGTAGCTGCTGCATGGAGATGTTTGTACTTGTAACTTATAAGTCCCTGATGTAACCCACGATTCACCCTTATTTTGCAATGTTTTTTCTCAATCTTATACAAAATATTATAATCCAATGTAGATTATTCCTGTCCAGGTTTTTAAACCTAATATTGTTCCGGGTATGTTTGGTTATCATATTGCATTATGCCGTAGAAAACTTCTATTGTGAGAAACAATATCGATGCTTTTTTCCTTGAAACTGACAGATAGGAAAACATTTCATATTCGAAATATGTTCCTATATCAAATATCTGAAGTGAATGTACCTACTCCAAAATCTAATGGATAAATGCGACAAACCATTTTTGAAAAGAAAGAAGACGGAAAAAAGAGATAAAATATATTTCTCCTTAAATCATATAATAAATTATTGTTACTGTCCTAGTGGAATGAATAATGAGGGAGTTATAACTAGCTTCATCTATTCTTAGTAGAAATTTCGGCCAATTGGGTTCTTCATCATTGGTTGAAGTTTGTTGTGCTTCTTTTACTCATTTCAAGAAGCTTCTTAAACTTTTGTTTTACTCATTTTAAAAAGCTTCTCAAACATTTGACGTAAATGAAAATTAGAGTTTCTTTATGAGATATAAGTGTTTTGAATCTTTTGATACTTTTTATTTAGGTTCTTTTAAGAGCTTCTTCAAATAGTAAATCAACAATATACTTCCTTAGTCCTTGTTTTGAAGTCTTAACTCAGTTTCATGAGTGTTCTTGGTTGATTTGTTTGATTCAAATTCTCCTTACAATTTATAAATTTATCTTAGTGACTACATCAGGAATAGTATAAAATTAGACATTATAAACAAATTGATAAACTTACATAGATTTCATAGTGCTAAGAGAGCTTAAGTCAATATTTGAAGAGTTGAAATAGTTTATTATGGGATCATATTATGGTCGAATCAGATAGTAAAAAAGACATGAATTTTAAATAGTCTGATTTGTATTAGACTTTTGACACTTGAAATAAATTTAAATATAAATTGAAAAACATACTTATATTTGATTATGATATCAATTTTAATTTAACCAATATCATTAAAATACATCTTAAGAAAAAACATTTTTTAAATTTAAAATTTTACGTATTTTTTTAAACAAAGTGTTATATTTTATTTCATTTTTAGTTTTTGTTTTACTACTTTATTCTTTTAACTCCATCACATTATCACATGCATCATGAGTGCAAGAATTAACCGAAAATGTTTTACTTAACAAGTGGCATTAAGTTAAGATTTTGAATATAAATTGATTAACTTGAGAGCATTTTGTATCCATAATAATTCTACCATACTAGAGTAGTTTGAAAAATAGTTTTTTTTTAAGTATTGCATAATATTTGTATTTCTAGTCCATGTAAGTGAAATTTTTACTAATACAGACAGCCCTTACATTCACTATTAGACTGATACATTAATTTCAGTATATATGAATCTAATATTAATTTTGATATCACTTTAAAATATGAGTTAACTCAATTCCATAACACCAACATATAGGATAAGTGTTGTTTCCTAATTATATACTATATAATTTAACTATATAAATGAGATTTAATTCTTTTCCAATAAAACAAATGGTTCATGATGTGAAAATAAAAGACACAAGTATGGTGCAAACTTCAATGACTTGTCTATCATGATATGAACTCATTGAAAAGAAAAATCAACTGCGAAATAGTAAACCATGCATATATCATTTGTTGTACAAACAACAAATGACTTCCTGCCAGGCATACCAATTTGTACAATGCATGTCATCTGGCTCCCTGCCAGGCATACCAATTTGAGAAGGTTGGACAGAAGAAGCAAAAGTAATTTAATAATCCTCTTCCAAAACACTAAACAGCTAAATATATACCATGCATGATATCTTTGACCATTAAAAGAAGCTGACCCTACGGACAAACTCACTTAAAAAAACCAACACCCATGGAAAAGAATAAACTCCTTAGGAAAAATAAACAAATACGCATTTTGATTAGCTATACAACAAACTAGGAGTTGAGAGTAGGAAAAAGAAAATGACTGAAGTCAGTTGTAGACCCATCACGCTTACCAATAACACAAAAGTACCACCATATTTTTTTAGCTGTGGTAAGAAAATACTTCTTCAAAGAAGAATATCTAAGGTTTCTGGACAGCGCAACTACACTGGAATGACATCAATCTTTGATGTGTCTTCACATCTCAAAATAATACCTTCAAGGCTAACTGGAAATATACATTTAGCCCATTGGCATCCGATCGTCAAAGGCTCGGGAGGAGGGACAATCATAAGTACATTGTCATTTCTTTGAACAACTCCCATCACGCTAACTGTGCTACCTTCTTTGATGTACCTACAAAAGGAACAATGGAAGTCTCATAAGAATATCCTACCTACCTACCGAGGGTCCCCCCAACTTAAGAGCCTGATGTTGTCACCATTAGTACCATGATACATAACATGAATTATGAATTATGTACAGGGCTACAATTAGTATATTACCAATACGCAGATACGTCACACAAAGCAACAGGCTATAAAAAAATAGCTGCTTTTCCCCCTCCTCAAATACTATTGAAAAGGATTTAACCTTAACAGCTTCCCGTTACACAAATACATAACCTGGAGATTCAAACTCTGGCGCAAGGGTAAGAGTTTTACCCTTCTTTTAATTGCATCACTCGATCATCACTTGATAGATTTCTGTCTCGCAACCATCGAAGGAACTCTGGAGACATGTCTTTATTGTCAGGGCTAACATCAATTACAATAGAATCGTCAACATAAGGAGTCACTCTTGCACCATAGCCTGTTTTAACCAATGCTCTCAGTCCAGATTGGAAATCAGAAATGTAGAAGTCCACCACATGCCTCTGCATTATATAATGTATTAAGTCAACGTAAATATTAAAATACTTGAGATATAATATATTAAGCCAAAAATTTTGCAAATACAAGTTTAATACACACAAGAAAACAGTTAAAAAGATGACAAATTTCAATTGACCACATTTATATCTAAAACTTCCCAACACACACACAATATTCCTATCACATGGCATGAAGTTGTTCTTAGTGACAGTAAGAGAATACTTGCATAAAGAATGGCAGATAAAGCCTTCAAAGCATGAGCTCAAAGTCCCCAACAAGTTAACCGATCAAGAGCAGGGGAAAAAGGATTTCAATGATTTGCTTACGTGGAAAGTTAATAATAATAACTTTTCCCGTTTCAATAGCTTGAAGACTCATGGAACAACAAGCTCCCCAAAACTTAACAAACCACTCTGTATAAGTCATTTCTAGGAGTAGTTTTACTACAATGTGATTGAAGTAAATATAGAGATATATTGCAGGTTACTAATAAAAAGGAGAGATTACAAAACATGTCGACAGAATACATTAGACCATAGGAAGGAAAAAATTGAAAATGAACAAGCAAAAGAAGTTTAGAATAAACAAAACCTAATATTTCCATTCTGGTCAAGGTATCTCAAGAGTCTTCAAAGGTAATTTTCAATAAAATAGAAAACTGAAAAGAAAAGATTTAGCATATTGAAATTACCTCAGCTGCTCTGAGTCCCCATGTAAAACAGCGATGCTTTGGATTGGCTGCTTTTGAATCCCACCTTCGATATTCAAACAAGCTAGTAGAAGTATAGACACATCTAGGAACTCTTTGAAAGGATGACTCTAATGGAACATTACCACAGGTTACCACCTTCAAAATGAACAACAGACCATTGGCATTCCTCTCATATATACGCACGCACAACAACTTAACAACAACGACATAAACAACAGCCAGATTATAGATTTTTTCATTTATTTATTTTTTTTGATCGGCACAATACAATTACGGATGAGAGACACCCAGCAACCATTCAATTCAAGTCACTGATATCCAATACAAAATAATCAGTCCCTTATCAACACAGACAAGAGTGGTTAGTTGTGCATGCAATCATAATTTTTGCACGGCTGTGCTTAATTAATCAATAGTGTATACATGTATGTGTCAGTATTAATATACATACCCCAGAAACCTTCACAAATTGGCCATTCTTGGCAGTTCTAAGCTCAGTGTCAGGATAATGAGAAATGAAGCCAACAATGGCTGTCCTCCCACAGCAACTATTCCAAGTGAATAATCCAGCAACAGCACCAAAAAGAACAATTACAACAACCAGGAGAATGGCATTGTGGACAGCTCCAAGAATAAAAGCACCAGCAATGAATCCCATAATGAAAATCAGAATTACAGACCACAATATTGGCTTTGGGAAATTCCTCCTGAAGGAATATTGATCATCTAGACTAAGAGTGGTTGTGGCTGGATTCTGAGTAACAAAGCTATGTGATTTAACTGACCCTGTAAACTCTAACGGACCAGATACCTTCCTTGGAGCCCCAGATGAATTTAGAGGACCAGATGTAATAAGACCAGTTGTAGGAAGAACAGGTGGAATCGGACCAGAGTTTTGGCGTGCAACTCCGGCAGACTGAGGTCCAGATGCCTTCTTCACAGGCTCCCCATGTTTGTTCAGAGGACCAGAGTTTGTCCTTTTCATGGAGACAGAAGCCGACATGCCTCCAGAAGATATGTTACCTGATGTGGTATAAATAGAACGAGCTGCAGTATTTGGCAAGATAGGTCCAGAATGTGAAGCAGCACCCACAAACGATCCAGTCCGTGAAGGAGCATTATTTAACTGACCAGATTTTCTAGATTTAGAACCATCCATCGGGATATCAAACATTTTGCCTAATTCTCCTGATTTCTTGATGTCTCCACCAGTGTAAGGCGTGGCCACAGAGCTCATTGTTGGAGTTCTTTCTTTTGGCTGTTCAGGCCGACCTGATACATACAGGCCATTGCTAAGCTGATGAGATAGGAATCTCGAACCCATCAGACTTCTCTAAAGCAGCTGCAGGAGGCAACCGATATGAAACAATAGCAGTACACTGAAGCAGTAATCAAAGTAATACTGCAACAAAGTGAAATTGACAAGAGAATTAAAGCATAATTTTAGCCACAATTCCAGGTTTTAATGGGAAGATATGTACGCATTATCTAGAGAGAGAGCATAGAAAGTTTGGTACACCAATGCTTAAGAAGTAAAGTTACATGCGCCCTAAGCCTAGAAGAAAAGTGAGAACAAGCACACACATTTCAAGAAATCAAGAGAAAAACACGAATTGGCCATTTTGTAGGAAAAGTTAAGAACAGATACTCTAATCAAACCCAATAAAACGGTGTCTGCAATAGATAGAGTGCATTGCAGGGAGGAGTAGCAGGTATCTGAATCTTATCTATGAAAAACAAAGGGTAAAGGTGTGAATGTGAGGTAGTGAGTGAGTTAGGTGAGGAAGTGATGAATGGAATATTGAAGATCTCAACAGTCATTTCACTGAGTAGGATTAGCGAGGCGAGATCCAAGAATGATGATATTTGGATGAACTGAGACAGCTGTTGCGTTGTGTTGCGTTGCAGTGATGGTGATAGTGATGAGATAGACATAAATAATGGAATCGAAAGCAGAAAAAGGCAGCTACGTTCCCATCCATGCAATGCAGTGAAGATGGATGGATCCGTCTGAAATCTGTGGAAGAACAAAGGAAGATGAAGATGTACCTCGACTCAACTTAACTCAAGAATCAAGCAACCACACAAGAATCTCTCTCTGGATACAGATCCCATCTTCTCTTCCACTCTCTCACTGCTACCCTTCTTCCTCTTTTCAAATTAAATACAAATGTATTAGGGTGAATGCAAGACAAAAACCCTCTCTCTTCTTCAACAACTACTGGCTGGGTTGCCTTGTCTCCGCTCTCTCAAACCAACGTTACATAACATAAACATGAAATGCCGCAAACCAAACACTGTTTTTTATCTTATTTTATCTCGATGCCATTCATGAACCCTCATTATTTTATTTTTATTTTTTCACACATATTTCATTTAACCCATTTTGTCCTGTTCTCCACTCTTTCCTCCCTAACATGCCTTATTGTCCACAGTTTACCATGAATCATATCTTATGCTAAAACTTTCAGAGCAGTTTTTTAAATTATACATGGGTAACACTTCTTATTTAAAAATAAAATAAAAAAACTAGATTTTATAACAAATTTGATGAAATGATAATTAAATTTGGATAACATTCATTAACACAGAATCGACGTTTGAGATTGAGAGAGAGGCAACTTAAGTGATACGTAACCGTGCTGCATTAATTTATTTTAATGTAATTTTTGCTTAAACCATAAGAAAAACACTCTCTAACCACATCCACCTCCCTCAAACCATACACCATTTCCATAGTTTACGTAAAGATTTCAAATTCCAATCTTTCGCTCTCTAGACCATGGTGCCAATTGAAATTAATATTTTCCTTTTCTTTTCCAATGTTTGGTACTATGACATTTCTCACATTTATAAATTCTTACAAGCAGAAACTTTATCTTTCTAATTTTCATACTTCAAAATTATACATTTTAGTTTTTATATACTAAGAACTATTTTGAATCTTGGGATGTCCGTGTAACCAGGAGATTAAGATTCAAAGTGATATTAAAAAAGAAATATATATATATATATATATATATATATATATATAAACTAAGAAATATTAAAATATTTATTTATAAAAAATGGTATTATTCTAATGGAACATGAATGAAGGATATAACAATTATTTTTTTATTCAGACTTGAACGAGATAGAGGTATCTAAAAAAAATATTTCTACTATAGTTAGTTTTCAATTATTAAAGAATAAGGGTTTAAGAATAACTGATTGTCCTATGTTATATGTTATTTATGGTGGTAATTGATCTGACATGTGAGAGACCGAAAAACTTTCTTAATGTATACTATAGTATAGGTATAAATTTTTCTTTTAAGTATAAAAATCAAAATGTAAAGTTTATATTACTTAAGTTTAATGAATGAGTGGTTAGTTTCCTTTTTTCATTATATATATATATACGTGGTAATTAATTAGAATATGACAGTTTTTTTGTGAATCCAAGAGCATCATAGTTTCGTAGTGTATAGTTGCTGCAATTATACGGTTGATGTACGAAGCAAGCAAGTATGCGTATATTGAAAGACATAATTTGTTTTAAAAAAAACTAAAATAAAAAGAAAAGACATCATTTGTGTTTGTCGTTAGGTCTGTCTGTCGAATCCATCAGAGAGAGTCGCCATAAAAGCAAACAGTTAATTATTTATTTGGGTGTATTTCAAGTATGTTAATTGTTAAAGAAATATAAATCTAAACATACCTGACAAATATTGATTATACTAAAATAAAAAAAAAATTGCCACATTTCTTTTCCTTAAATAAAAATTATTATTAAAATGTATTAAAAGTTAATTCTTAAGTAATATTTTTCAAGCAATAACTAGTAAAGTTTCCAAAATAAAATGTTTAGAATATAATTAATGAAAGGCTAAACATTAATAATATATCTTTTTAAACACATAAATAAATTGTTTAGTTTGAATTCTTGAGATAAAAATAAAGAAGGATTTCAGATTATTTTATATTTAATCAACTTACATGCATGTATGGATTATTATATTTTATACGACTATTTGTTATGATACAACTAATTTATTAGCAAAGAGAGACACATAAATAAATTCAGTATTCCATTTTTCAATTCCAAATTGATACAAGAACGAGACATAGAACTCCACATTAACTAAAATTATTAAAGATTGTAAAAAAAATATAGATTTCACTTTTGATTTCAAGACAAGTCTAACCAATAATGGGTACCGTTTATTATTATTATTTTTTTTTAAATTCTTTTAGTTAAAATTCAAACAACCACAATATTTATTAACTAAATTAGAAAAAAATTAAAAAATACTTTTAAAGCAACAATTAATTCCTTTCATACTTTTTTCTCTTTATTATAAATGATAACGGGAATGGATATGGTTAGTGTCTAGTTGGAGTAAATCCGTATTCACATCCCATTTGATCGACAAATTGTTTTCTCTACCCGCATATATATATATATATATATATATATATATATATATATATATATATATATATATATATATATATATATATATATATATATATTTTAAAAAATAT
>Ga0099825_1006016_pt1 | contig 15347 bp, 11 predicted proteins | sample SiratroredBW_FD_76838 | JGI IMG/M metagenome (GOLD analysis project Ga0099825, IMG submission 76838) | Root nodule microbial communities of legume samples collected from California, USA - Siratro red BW | ecosystem: Host-associated > Plants > Roots > Nodule | place: USA: California | collected... | reverse complement strand
ACCCGTTTTCGAGAAGGGCGCAAATATTTGGACCTATCTTTTTTTTTTTATTTTCCTTTTTCGTCTGCCGCCGAGGGGGAAATTTCCAGCTACCTTTTTGGGGGTTTCAGAACTTTTTTTAAGGGTTGTTTTTTTTTTTTTTTTTTGGTGATATAGTTCGATTTAATTGATGAATTTCTGGGATTTCAGACCCGGGTTTCAGTTGGAATGTGTTTCTGAGGGAATTCGCGCACCCTTCCATGAGTCCTTTCTCTGCCGTGAGTTCAATTGGTCCCGCGTTTTTCCTCGCCATTGCCATGTTTAATTTTGTTCTTCAGATAAGCTCTTTGGTGACGGAGAAAGAGCTTAAACTTCGCCAGGTACAGATGTTTGTAAAATCATTCCTGTGTATTTACCTACGTGGATGTTTCATTCATGTTGCATCATCTAAAATTATATTGAAACAGTAGTTACAATGATTTTAAGTAGATATGCATGTGTTTTAACTCTTAGCACCAAAGGGATTTCAAATTAAAACAATTTTAAGTGGCTGTAGCGGCAGATAAAACTTTTCATAGTGAAATTTATTACTAGCTTGTTTCCGGAATAGAAATATCCAAATGTAAATCATTTACCTTAAAATTAACGTTAATTTTGTAAAATTAATTTTGCAGATGCTCATCCCTTTGTTGTTCCTTTGTTCGTGCAGGCAATGACTATGATGGGCCTTTACGACTTTGCTTACTGGTCGTCCTGGCTCATTTGGGAGACGGTTGTCACAATCCTATCGTCCCTCCTCATAGTACTCTTTGGAATGATGTTCCAGTTCAATTTTTTCTTGAAAAACAGTTTTGCGGTCCTGTTTGTTTTGTTCTTCCTATTTGAACTTAATATGGTGAGCAATTTATGGTATTTTTCCAGTCTTACTGTTTGCACCTACTTGTTCATTTGGATTTGCATGATGTGTAATATGGCTTCCCTTTTTATTATAGACTGGCTTGGCCTTCATGTTATCTGCTTTCATTAAGAAGTCATCTTCGGCAACAACAATGGGATTCTCTATCTTTATTGTGGGCTTTTTGACTCAGGTGTGAATCCTTTTGGTCCTTTGTAGTTTGCAGACAAGGTTTCTTCTGTAGCAGAAAGTGAATGCTCACGTTCTTTATCTGTTGTTTTTCTGTTTGCAGCTTGTGGTACAAGTAGGATTTCCTTACACGGATAGTTTCTCCAAAACTGTACGAAATTTGTGGTCATTATTCCCACCCAATCCTTTTTCTCAAGGTATACAAGTGCTTTCAGATGCAGTTGCAACTTCGGAAGACAATGGTGTTAGCTGGAGTAGACGAGGAGAATGTATTTATACTGATGCAGACTGTGTGATAACTATTGTATGCAATCCATAAACCACTTCATTTTAAGAAGCCTTTTGGTTGCTTTCCCCTTTTACTTTCTGCTCCGTAGTTCTATATTTGCTTTGATCCTTCGTTTCCCTCAGCCTTAGTTGTCTTACTGCAGTTACCCACTATTTTTTTCTTTTCATTGACAGGATGATATTTATAAATGGCTTGCGGCTACATTCGCTGTCTGGTTTGTTCTGGCCATTTACTTTGACAATATAATCCCAAATGCATCGGGTGTGAGGAAGTCAATATTCTACTTTCTAAATCCCGGTTATTGGATGGGAAGAGGGGGTCAAAAAGTGAAAGGTGATTAATTTGTTGTGGTTTAATTTTTTTTTATTATTTTCTTCCTTCCAGCTCTTTATGGCTTAACACTACTTCCTTGTCCCTCATCTCCCTTTCATAGAGGGTGGGCTTTGTAGTTGCGTAGGTTCAAACCCAACTGAGGAAATAAGTACACCTGATGATGAAGATGTCCTTGATGAAGAAAACAAAGTGAAACAGCAACTAACAGAAGGTCTGGTTGATTCAAATATTGCTGTTCAAATGCAAGGCCTTGCAAAGACCTATCCCGGTACACGTAACATTGGTTGCTGCTGCAAATGTAAAAAAACTGCTCCTTACACTGCCGTTAAGGTAAAGTAGTGTTGACTTCATGCAACATTTTTGGGTTTGTTGGTTCATGATATGCCCAAAATCTTCTCATTAGAAGTGAAATCTCAGGAGTCAGGACAAGATGGGTCTGTCCATTGTAATATCCATGCTTCAACTACAAAGGCCTCCTATGTTGAGTGCTTGGAATTAGTTGGTTTATGAAAAACTTTGCCAAAGTAGCATTGGTGTAGTTCAATCGAATAGTCATGCAAACTACAAACATGCATAATTTTTTCAGCTTGATTTCATTTTGGATCATGATTATCAATTTTTTTGTTTCCTGGAACTCCACCGCCGCCCCCCACCTCACGCACACAGACGCTTTAATATTTTATCTGGATGTGGATATTTCATGTTTCAATACGGCAGATAGACCTATGTCCGGATGATGTTCAATGTGCTATTCTGCAATTATTTTCAGGGTTTGTGGGTGAACTTTGAAAAGGATCAGTTGTTTTGTCTTCTAGGACCCAATGGAGCTGGAAAAACCACAGCTATTAATTGTTTGACAGGGATAACTCCAGTAACTAACGGAGATGGTGATACCTTCTATCCACCTCTCTATCTTTAACTACTAAATTGAATATTCATTAATCAAAATTACAAAAGTCAAAAAGAGTATGTTAACAGTTTCAATCTTTTCTTTAACAGCTTTGATTTATGGACATTCAGTTAGAAGTTCTATTGGCATGTCAAACATTCGAAAGCTTATAGGAGTATGTCCACAGGTGTCTCTCTCTCTCTCTCTCTCTCACTCACTCTCACTCTCTCACACACCCACCAACATTATTTTTAAAATAAATTTTTCTTCTCTTCCATTAACTGATAACTGACACCTGTTATTGATTTTAATCTGCAGTTTGATATACTATGGGATGCACTGTCTGGCCAAGAACACCTCCAACTCTTTGCTACTATTAAAGGCCTGTCCCCAGCTTCCATAAAATCAGTATGTCTTCTCCAGGCCAGAAATTGTTCTGTACAACCAATGATTATGTGTGTGCAATTAGCTATTTCGAACACTTTCTCTCATTCCTTTTAATTCAAGTTCTTCTGAAAAAATGTAGATTACCCAGACTTCATTAGCAGAGGTGAAACTCACGGATGCAGCCAAAGTGAGAGCTGGAAGTTACAGTGGAGGAATGAAACGCCGTCTCAGTGTTGCAATTGCCCTTATCGGTGACCCTAAGTTAGTAATTTTGGATGAACCGGTATGTACAACAGTATTTATTTTCCTTTCATGCATATATTCTGTTGACATGATTACAAGATTAATCTTTCATTTTAATTTCATAGACTACTGGTATGGATCCAATAACAAGAAGGCATGTGTGGGACATAATTGAAAATGCAAAAAGAGGGCGTGCCATTGTTCTTACAACGCACTCTATGGAAGAAGCTGACATTCTAAGTGACCGCATAGGAATCATGGCAAAAGGAAGACTTCGCTGCATTGGCACCTCAATCAGATTGAAATCACGCTTTGGTACTGGTTTTATTGCTAATATCAGCTTCCATGGAAACAACATTGAACGCAGTCCTACCAATGGAGATGCAATACCTTCGGAGCATCGTGAGAAAGTGAAGAATTTCTTTAAGAATGTGAGATTAATTGTTATAATGATTTAAAATTTTTCCATTGCAATAAAAGTATTGGTTTTTAACCACTGAAATCTTTCGACAGTATTTAGATGTTGAGCCGAAAGAGGAGACCAATAACTTCCTAACTTTCGTGATTCCCCATGACAGAGAGGCGCTCCTAACAGTAAGCTTTCTTTCCTTGGCTTCGTCCATCTCCTTTAAATTTCTCTGACATAGGATTTGGATATTAACTGTTTAAATACCAATTCACATCGAAACAGATCTTTATTGCAATTTTCTAGTTTAAGTTGATCCCCATTGACTGAAATTTTGCCGAGTCACAATATTTACTCTGGTTTTGCTGACCATGTAAACTTCTGTATCTTCAGTCAGTTTCAAACTTGGTGGACTTAACGATAATTAATTTGAATAGACTTTAGCTAACTTATCTAGTGTCTTACCAGAGAACACCAATACTTCATTTTAAATGACAGAAGGCTGAACAAATTCTTTGTTCCCTTAAAGGGGGAAAAACGATTCCACTGTGAACCATGTTTTAATAATTTGGGAATATGTTCTTGGTTAGTTAAGTAACTCCTTTCTTCAAGAAAATATTTTAAATGAATCCTGTGTATCTCTTTAATGTCACAGTTTATGATTGTAATCAAGGATAACTCCTATATTTACATTCCCCATGGACATTAGTTGCAACTGCAATCATGTATACATACTACATGTATTTGATATAAAGCTGAAAGGTGTTTAGGTAACGTAGAAACAGGCAGGGTCCACCAAACCATTGTGAGCTATATATTAGTGAGAATAGCAACTGTGAACACAAATCGAGCTTAATTATATGGGATACATTGTCTTATATTCCTGTTGCTTTCCAAACAGAATTTCTTTTGGGAGCTCCAAGATAGAGAAGAAGAATTTGGCATTTCTGACATCCAGCTTGGTCTTACAACTCTCGAAGAAGTTTTCTTGAATATTGCAAGACAAGCAGAGCTAGAAAACGCCACAGCTGAAGGGAGGCTAACAACCCTGACCTTAACATCTGGGGAATCTGTGCAGGTCAGTGTAACAGTATTTTGCTTCATATTTTTCTACAGTGAGGCATATACCTCTAAAAGGGTTGTGTTGTAATTGATTCTATGAATTTCTGACACAGTGAATATAAAATACTTATCTATTTATACCTGATCACAGTATTCAAAGTTGCAGAAATTACCCTTCTGCTTTTCAGTTCAATATAAGTTGCAACTAAGACGAGTAATCCTTTTATGCTGACCAATACAATAAAAATGCAGATTCCTGTAGGAGCTAGGTTTGTGGGAATTCCTGGAACACAGTCTGTGGAAAACCCAACTGGGTTTATGGTAGAAGTTTACTGGGAACAAGATGATAGTGGGACCCTATGCATTGCTGGCCACTCGCAGAAGGTTCCTATTCCTCATAACGTTCAATTATCACCCTCATTTTCTGCAAGACCCCGTCGACATTTAGGCCGGCGAGGACCAACTCATGGGATTGTGATTGATCCAAGTCAAGTTAGTCCAGGTGATTTTCAGCGATAATGTACAGGGAGAAACATCACCTCCTATTTGTTTTATTTTTGTTTCCGGCAATATCTTTCGTCAATTATGTTTGAGGTACTTTCTTTCACTAAATATGGACACCTCAACCACATTTATTACCCAAAAGTATTTCAAACAGGATTGCCTCCATAAAGATATCTGTAGGAAAAAAAAAAAAACAAAATAAGGCATGGTGAGTTATGTCCTGTGCGGCTGTGCTTAAAGTATACAATTTTTTGCTAAGACTTTTTTAGATTTTATTTTATATATTTTCATTTCTCTTCAGTTGTACAAATGTGTTAAAATATAGACCAGAAAAGGGCAGAGTACATGTTTTCGGCCGTTTGCACCATGTTGGACTAGTATGTAGAGATAAACTATTTTCACTATTTTAAAGAGTTTTTTCTTTTTTTCTTTTATGATATGTATAATTGCTCAAGTTTAAATCATTTTCCTTCTCTTATTTGATTGGTAGTTTTGAATTAAAATTGAATGATGCCATGGATAATCAATACTCCAGTTGCAAGAAAGTATCAGTTTAATTTTATGTATTTGGTCAAATCCTATAATTTGTTTTATTAAATAAGTAATTTACAAATTACAAATTAGTAATTTGTTTTCAAACATAGATGTTTCACGAAAATTTTTGACAACTATTGTAATGGATTTTGTTCTCGCCGTCTGAAAAAAAAAAATTGGAAGTGCTTTAGTTCTTAATTTGCAAAGTCATTCCAGTGAAAACCAAGTTATCTGAAGTGAGTCACGCCTAAGCAACATAAATTTTATGTTTAAGAGCTTAAGCAACTATAGTTTAATTGAGTAAGGACGCTTGAGTGAGTTGGTTTAAATGCCTTAATCATGTATAAGTCACGGTCGTAATACATTTAATACCTACTACTTTTAATATAATCTTTTAAGTACAAAATTTTACTTTTTTATAAATAAAAAATATTTTTTATTTAATGAAATAAATTATTGAGTAACCTTTTTCTCTTTGTTAAAAAATAATTATTATAAATACATCAATTATCCTATCATAAAAAAAATAAGATGGATCAGATCAGAATCAAGTAATAACTACATATATTACACGTATAAAGTTTATATATAATTTACATTATTATTTTAGTATTTTTAAAAATCATTCTTACAAAATCATGTACTTTTAAAACAATATTACTTTAATATAATAAAAATGCAGATACAAATACACATACTTTCTTACATGCGTTTTTCATCATTCAATTTAAAGAAAATTTTAATTGTAAACCTAAAACTTATTTAAATCTTAATTTTATTATTATTTTTATTCCTAAACTTATTACCTGAGTTTTTAACATTTTTTGTTATGTCACCAAATAATGATATTAACTTATGACATATGATCAATATTTGTAGTTGGACATCATATAGCAACATATTATATTATATATATAATTATTTTTGATAAATTATGTTTTTTCACTTATCATTTGAACAAATGAAAGATTAAACACAAATTATCAAAACTAATTACAAAAAACTGTCTCGTCAAACTTATAAATAATCTGATACTCACTAAGTTGTCAACAATATTGTTACATAATTAGTATTATTACTTCAAAGATAAGGACACAAATTGTCAGCAAAAAAAAAAAAAAGTTAATAAACTACACTCGCTCAAAAGATAAAAACAAATCCAAAAAGTATATAGCTATAAAAAAGATTCAAACTCTTCAAAAATAAATTTATATACAATTTTGATATCTCTATTTTGTTCGATCTGCACTTTTGATTTTCCCATTTTAAAATATAGACATTTAGTCCTTTATCGAAAATGATTCGTAATTTTGTCTACATCTATTTATTTTTACATTTTAATTAATTAAATAACTTTCTTGATAATATAGTAGGAATACGATTCAATTAAACTGAACTAAAATACATAAATATATACAGGATTGTGAATTTAACCAAATTCACGGATTTTTTTTGAAAAAAAAAGGTAAAATGTATACATTTTAAAACAAATAACCAAAATCACATATTGATATAATACCAAAATTATATTTAGGCCTAAAGCTTACATATCGCCCTTCACTACAACATTTCTTCAAAAATCATTTAGTCTTTCAAATATTCTTTACATAAGCATTTTGATCTTATAATGATTTTGTTTCCAAATTAATGCTTCATAAACTCTCTTTAATCACTTTAATCTTCGATAAGAACCAATGTGAACCTTTAAATTGTATTTCAGATGCTTTACATTTCAAAATCCTAGAAGTTGGTCTAAGTGCGTAAAAAGCGTTAACAATGCCCTTCTTCATTTTTGTTACTTCTGGTGTTACACTGATATCATATGTCATATTATTGAGCAAGTCACTGTATTGAAAGGTATTTTTAGTTGTTACAGTAGCTAGACCCTAATCATGCATGCATCATAGGCTTGCAATAATGAATGTAACAATGTGAGTGGAAGAATTGAAATACAAAAATGAAGTTTTTTGAAGGCTGAAGAAATCTCGTGAGAGAGTATTCTCATGTTACCAGATCATTCTTGTCCAAACACAAAGCTTGGGAACACAAATAATGTTTATGATCACACACACTGCAGGGATAAAAATACAATATGGACAGCCAAGACAAACAGAGAATAGACGTGTAAAGTTGCAGCATGCAAAACTTAAAACCTATGTTGTACAACTCACCACCCAGAATGCAGGAAAAATAAGCTGATCAAACGACCCTATCATTTCAACAACTTTCATCACATATAACTCAAAAGGATTTTCAACCTCCCCGTGTTCAATCCCTCAAAACCAGGGTTCCCTTGCTCACCTCCTCCACTCTGCTTGAATTACTTTCCCTGCAAGATGATTAGACAAGTTTATGATTATCAATCATGAGAAAACAAAGGCATACACCAGCATATAGTAGATTCATTTTGAAAATAATAATTCCACTTCTACCAAGTTGATTTACCATGAATAAAAAAAAAACTAGTGTTTTGGAATCAGCAGTTATGACACTAAACTATAGACTAAAGTACCCGAAACTTTCTCAACGACATTCATCCAACTGAAGATTGTATAAGTGTCTTTAAACTAACAATTCAATTTTAAAACTCTGAAAATGGTAATTTTCTAGGTGAATCATAACGTGACATTTTCAAATCACTAGATGTATGAAGGGCTATATATATATCATACCATTCCGTCCTTTAGAAGATGTCATTGATTTCTCACTTTTGTTACTCCCTTTGCCACCTGCTGGAACCGATCTTTGTGTTTTAGGTGAATGCAAACTAATCTTGTTGCCAGTTGAAGATGGCAGAGAATGTCTCCCAGAACCAGCAGTGTTGTTTTTCTCAATTCCATCTTCTCCCAACCTTGGGGACCCTAGTGCCCTCAACTTTGCCTTGGCGGATTCAGTTGCTGCCATATAACTTGGTACTTTTGGACTATTCTTTAAGCCATCTTCTCCGTTCTCCTGTTTTATCAAATTTGATGCTTTACGGGTAGGTTTCTGGTTTTCATTACCTGTCAGATCTTTATGACTCAAATCTCCATTTGTAAATAGGGAGTTGTCTTCTTTAAAAATAGCCTCTGGATGATTGCCTAGCTCATTTTTAACTTCATCAGAAGTGTTTCTATCTTTAGTTGTGGTCTCTGACAAGGGTTTAGATTCTACAAACACTTGATAACTGTTTGGAATGTCTGACACTTCCTTGTTAACCGATGGTCTTGGTGTAATTTCGACATCGGGCACATTGGAGACAGTCAAAGTTTCTTCCTTCTTGATATTTTCCTCAGAAGTAATGATCGCTTGTTCTGGAATAACTGTTGTGATTTCCAAATGCTGCTTTAGAGTCTCACATTCAACTTCTGGCTGAACAACATTCTCAACAACAGGGTTATGAATCTTTCTCAAGTTACGTTTAACCTTTTCAAGCTCACTTTGTGGATTGTCTTGCTCTGGATCTGACACTTGGTATGGTGTTTTCCTGAAATTACGTTTTGGTTTCTCAAATTCAGGATTTGCTTGCACTGGGACTGGTTCAAAACTTGCGACAGAAAGCTTCCGGTTAGTGCGCCTTGACTTGGAAATTTGAACTTCTCCATTTGAAATATTACCCTGCTTTCTCTGAGATTTATAGTCACGAATTTTCTTAGGTTGGGGAACTGGTTTCCAAAAGTAAGATGCTGACCAGCGCTCCAACCAGCTTAACACTGAATTTGGATCTCCACTAACATATTGCAAGCGCAGGGCCTTTATTGTAATTGATGAAGCAAGAAGCTGAAACAACAAGCAACATTTTCACAAGCTCAATTTGAGTAAAACAGATCAAAACACAAATTTGATAGAAGAACCCCTTTTTATTTCCAGGTTCATATTTAACTGAAGTAAATTATGGTCAGACAAAACAGTATTGCACATAATAACATCCTCTTGGAGAAAATTTAAACAGGTTCGTGTATAAACGTGTATGATATACAAAACCACAGGTTGAAAAGCAATGTAAAGCACTTTCTGGCTCAGCTTCATGCTCAAGGATACCAATAGTCAGTTCTAGTAATAAAATACGCCTAACTCTCTCACCTTTCTTAACTTCAAAATTCATCACTACAGTGATAAAGAAAAAGAAATACCACATTGTTGAGAAATAAATGATAACTTATGTTTGTATCCGAATTTTAAATCCTCTGCAGTTGAGAGCAATTAGACGGTTCCAGTTGCTCATAGAGAAAAAACAAAAGAGAATAGTACCCTGCGGTTCTATTAACCAAGGGGATCTAAAAGTCTATCCTTTCAAATATAAAACTATAGTATTGTCACCTCAATATTTGCAGTACTGTTCAATCACATATGCACTCTATCCGGAATATGCCAAACTCAAAAATAAATAAATATTTGTATGACATGCATGGCATAATTGAAGTTACCTTACGGATGAAAGTATTTGCAGACAACTTTGAAATTTTTGTGGAAATACCAACTGGCTCACCAAATTTGCCCTCCTGAAGCACAAATGCATAACACATTCAGAGGGAAAAATCTCAGCACCAAGAATAATACAAAAGCAGGGAAAATAAACAGAAAAAGGAATTCTGGTTGGGATGTTATAGTATTAACATTACAGTACACGGGTGGCCTCTTGTATTTTTATATACCTTGGGTGACCCTTTTTGTATAATATTATCTTTGGCTGACAAAAAAGAATAGAAAAGGGAATTCTTGGTAAACCAACTTTCAATTTTTGAATAATTACTTACTGAAGTGGCTAAGTCATATTCGTTATTCAAAAACCTCTGTTATAAGTTTTTGTGGATCATTATTGACCAGTGGAGTGATTAAAGGTTTCCAAATTTCCCAAGAATTCCCCCTTTGTAATTTTTCCAGAAGATTTATTATACAGAATAATCCTTCCTTCTGTATCTCTACATGATTCAGTCATGAACTTGGTGCTAACAATACCTGATTGGTGAACAATCCACCAAAAAGAAACTCATTAGAAATTTCACACCTGTTCGATAAATACACATTATTCACTTGTCCCAATATTGCAATCCTATACAACTCAATACGAGGTAAAAAAACATTGAAGAACACAATTCTTAACAAGTTTAGTTACAAAAAAAGGGTACTGGAGATAAGAGGCCACCCTGAATCTATTAATAGTTAATTCAAAAGTACCCCCATTTATTGCCTCCTCTGTCCTCAATTTAAATGTCCTGCCTGTTCAGCCAAAATGTTCACATTTAATAGGACCGTTTTGTTTTAATTTAGCATAGACAGTCAGGTACATCATTGACGCACGTAATCAGAAAAATCCTTAAACAATAGGAGTAAGATGATAAATTATTGACAATTTACAGGTTCTTAGAGAACAGTACCAGAGCCTTAAATAGACTGCACTTCTGATGGATTTCAATTCCAACATTGGACTTCCTAATCTTCAGTCCACGGGCAAGTGCTTGAAGCTTTACAATCCCATACATACAGCATAATGTAACAACAGCTTGTCTCCTAACTAGGTGCCCACGAATAAGTGCTTGCAACCTTATTATGCCTTTTAGAGCCCTAAATGCCCTGCGAGCCTTCACAAGAGATGCTTCCATTAGTTAATATCAAATATTACAATTTTGGTTCACTAATACAATCAAAACTCTACAAACATAATTCCAATTTGCTAAAAATGTTCATGTGCCAGCTCTTACAATAAGATGCTTACGAATATTAGAAAAGTAGTATAAAATATACAAAAACATGGATACTGAACAGAAGAAATGCAATAAATAAATGACAACCAAAACTATATTGGGAAAAACCCAAGTCCTATATTGACTAGAGACCACACCAAAACAGGAGACATTGTTTCTACCTTACTAGCAGCATTCCTATTTCTCCTCTCATACACATAATTTCCCTTTTTTTCTGTTGTACATGTGTGAAAGGCTACCAGACCTCAAGTGAGATATTATCTTCAATCATAATAGAAAATAAGCTTCACAGTCTATTTATCCTTTAGAAGTCTAGTTCTAGATATCTTACCCCCGAGTACACTTCAAAATTCTAATCTTCTATACTAAACAATTAAAGAATTCAGTTAATGTTCGCAAAAACAGTGAGACACCTACCAAGTAACCCCTGAAAGCAGCTTGTGCCTTTATTGCTGCTACCTCCTGCCTGATTTTCTCTGGATCAGGTGGTGCATCTGGATCAACAGGTCCTATACTGTCTCTTTGTTGATTGTCAGGTAAAATAACTTCTGATTCTTCATTCTCCAGTTCAAGGTCCTCCTCATTAGTAGCAATCTCATTGTGGTTTGGATCTAAGGCCAAACCATTTTCCAACAATTTGGAAGCAATCACCGGTTCTCTTTTGTTAACAATCTTCCACATGAAATTACAGCAAAAGAAGTCAGAAGTTAAAATCAGGAACGTTCACACATGCAAATTTATTTTTGTTATGCCACCAATTATGTCATTAAATGAAAATTACAGATGCACACTTCCAAATAATATCAAATATATTTTAACATTGAATAGAGTTTTTCTTTAACTAATTGCATTACCTCTCTTCCCTTCGACATATTTGATCTGGATGACTTTTTCCCAAATAGTACAGTTTTGATCCATTTTCCTGGTGATTTCCCCATTCTGAGATTACAACCTGCAGCACAAAAACAGTAAACCTAATCTTCAAATTTCAAATGGTTCACTAAGAAAGTAAACAACGACTCAAAAACACAAAATATACTTATCAAGGAAGTAAGCAAGATGAATACTACATAAGATTGTCCAATTCAGATACTTTTGTTATTGCTACTAAGATTAAGCAGTGAACCAATGTCACAGGTTGTACTATGACCCCACAGTGTAGTACCGTTGAGATACACAATTCAGTATGGTCAACGGGCAGCAAAGTAAATTTTGGAACTTGTGATATAAATTCTTATTAATAGCAATCATATGGCAGCGTAGACACCACTTGACCACAGAACTTAAAAAAAAAAGGAAATTCTCAAACACTTAATTAGCTGAATCATTCACATGATATAAAACAGGAACATTAAGATATGGAGACATATCAGTTCTAGAAACTAGAAAATAAATTTCATAAAATTTATCACATTTGAAGCTAAACGTTATATTAAGATGTTACACAATTTCAATCACAGAATTATATATTTTAAGAGAATATCATTTAGTACTCTCTGTTAAGAAAGAAATCGTATCACTTGAGGGGGAGCGGGTATAGAAACTGTATCTCATTTGATTTAACTGCTAGGAAGTATTATTAAATAGAAAAATTATCATTTGATATCTACCTTTTTCACATACTTCTACCTTACTACAACTTTTAATAATAAAATATTGTATTTAACTAATAAAAATAAATATAAACAAAAATTTTGAAATAAAATAGTTAAATGAAAGTATAGAAGAATGATAATGTCAAACAATCATCTTCCTATTCCATCTCACCAAGATTTTAAAGTTACCCGTGGAAGTATTTAATAGAAAGATGATAGTTTCACATTCTTGTTATTGTATACTTCCATTTAACAATCAAATCAAAGATATTATTTTTTATTTCAATTTTTTGGTATATTTATTTTTATTATTAAAATATAATATTTTGTTATTAAAAGGAATTGTACGATAAAAGTAAGAGAAAAAGATAGGTGGCAAATGATAATTTTTCAATGGGATAACATACAAGGAGATTCTTACTAGAGAATAAAAACTTATCTTTACCGTAATGAATAGGTAATTAACAAGAGAACGATTTTGCCACTAATGATTGACAAAGTGGGGTGACGTGCTCACCAGTTAGCAAATTTTTATAGCATAAAGAGAAAGGTAGGCAATGTAATCCAGGCTTTGAAACAATAAGTTAAGGGTAATCATGACCAACAACTATGAACAGTAGAAAGAATAATGATCAAAATTGATCCCATCTATTCTCTTACGCAATAATAATACTGCACCTAATCATGGGCCACCGCACTCATACCTTAATATGTTGCTGTCACCGACAACAATTCTGCACGAAAACAAAATAATCAAACAAAATACCCCAGTTCCCTCACTGTTACCAACTGGAATTTTCACGAAAACCTCAACAATCACAGATTACTAACAATAAACAAGACACAAACACCCATCAAGCCTTCAAACTGAAGCAAAAAATCAAACACAGAAAAAGGAAAAAACAGAATTGGAATCAACAAGATCTGCAACAGGCAGGGGAGAAACTAAACATCTGAAATTGATGCTAGGTTAGATCTGACAATTACCTGGGAAAAGTGAAAGCTCTTGGTCTCAAATCTTAGAATTCCTATCAAACACAAGCACATTGGAAGTAAAAATAAGACTTCAAAATTAAAACATTCATTGTTGTTCACCTAGTGTTTTCCACAACCATAACATCATAAGAAGTAGCATTAATATAAAGAAGAGGTAAGGAGAGAAAGAAACAGGAGAGAAAAGTTGTGTACCATGAAAGAGGTGAAACTGAAAATGAGAACTGAGAGAGTAAAATGTGACCTAAAGCTTCATCAATTTATTAGTTGTTGCATTTGCATGCTGTCATGTCTCTGAAAGTTAAATTGGAAAAGAAAAAAAACAATGAAAATGTCTGAAACTGAAACTGAAACTGAAAGAAAAGCTTGGATTATATGTTCCGTTTAGGCAAGCACGGCGTGTGGTCAACACTAACCGAATATTTGGCGGCAATTCTTCTTGGAACCGTTGATGCCATCACTTACTTGATCCTACGGTGGAGGGTGAAGCTTGCGAAACGCTGCGTTTCAGTGCACGTTAAGAGGCGTGGCTGCAGTGGGTGTGGTGGGAGTGCCGGTGCAGTTACTTCGGAACCAAGTGTCCCAGCTCCTTTATTGCGAAATGACTTTGGTGCCCTTGAGTGGAATTGCGAATCTCACGCGCGGAGGGGCGTTTTGGGGAGTGTGAGGCATAGGGAGTGTGAGGGAGAGAGTGGGGAGTGAAGATGAAGCGCGTGGAGACGCGTGGGGAAGTAGGTGGGAGGGGAATGGAGTTAGTTGGTACATGGGAGCCACGCTGGCATGAAGGGACCTGCTGTGTCGGGCTGTGGATAATTAGGGTGGGACAAAACAAAACTAGCACTTTTCTATTTTTGTTTCAAGGAATATTTATTTATTTATTGCTGTGAATAATAGGGTAGATTTATTTTAGAAAAGTTAGAAAAAACCTGAATTTATTATGTGATTTTTAGTTCTTAATATAATTTACTCTACTCCCAGATATTTTCTTTCTTCCTGTTTATGTGTTCAAACTTTTTTTAGAGATAATAAAGGTTAAAAAGTAATCATAAAATTTAAATGCGTGAAAATAATTTATTTTTGAGACTCGTATATCAATTCGTGCTATTTTTCACCTTTTGTTTTTATTATTTAAACTTTGAAAATGTTGTTGTAAAAAAAGTAACAAGATAATATTGTAGAAAATTGCGTGATATAGCATACTCTATCTGGTTTTGTTCGAAGTATTTAATATTCACAATAATAATTACAAGAATTTATAAGAATAATGGTAGCATTGGAAAGTATACTTGGAATCAAACTTTACCCGATTTACATCTATTGTGTTTTTAATAACATAAATGATTACTCTTATTCATTTCTTTATGT
>Ga0099825_1006015_pt1 | contig 15349 bp, 10 predicted proteins | sample SiratroredBW_FD_76838 | JGI IMG/M metagenome (GOLD analysis project Ga0099825, IMG submission 76838) | Root nodule microbial communities of legume samples collected from California, USA - Siratro red BW | ecosystem: Host-associated > Plants > Roots > Nodule | place: USA: California | collected... | reverse complement strand
TGAAAATGATGAAGACCATGGAGATGACCTAAATGAAAATGAGGATCATATGGGAGAGGAAGATGATTATCCTGAGTTTAATATGAAGGATTTCCTTGGATAGTTTGTTTGTATTGAATAATTGTGGATTTATTATTTTATGCATGAACATTTTATGAATAAATTATGAAACTATTTTTAGTTATGTATGAGTTATTTTTATTATTTTCATGGATACATATGTTTATGAATATAACTTTTCATATACTAGTAACTCTTACGAATCGAGTTACGATCCTTGAGTTACGAGTTTTTATCCCCCCTTTTCGATGCTCTTACGAGTTACGAGTCTGACAACATTGCTTGAAAGAGCAAGAAACAATATTTTGTGACAAGATCTAATGTTGAAACAAAATATTTTCACTAAATCTTTATGCGGACCTATAATTGATTATATTTGTAATAAACTTGGTACATACGATTTATATACACCAGCTTGAAGGAGAGTGGTACTATTTCTACCTATAAATAAACAATCATACGTGTGTATTTTACACAAGGGAAATTAATAATATATTTTTTCTTTATTTTAATACATCTAAATAAATTGCATATTTGGTACGCTCGCCTACCATCTTTAGAGCGGCAAGGGGTGGGAAGTCCTACATCACCTACCTCAATTCTTGAAGTATGGCTTATATATCTAAAAGGAAACTTTGCTTGATGTCAATTGGTTTCAAGATAAAATCTAATAATTAGCAATCCTCATCCAATCTATAATTTATTAAGTTGTCACAATTTATCTCCCGTTCATTAATTTATGCCTGCTTCTATGCTTTGTCGTCTATTTTTGTTCTTATAATTGTTTAGGAAACATGTGAACAATTTGTTCCTTCTTCCCTTGGGAAATGCACAAGGAAAGAACATCCCAAAAGCTAGTTCAAGAAGAGAAGATTCCAAAGTTTCACTTTTTGTTAGGCCCGTTATTTTGAATGGTGGTCAGTATTGTGATTCAAATTTAGTATAAATTATAATGCAACTATAAGGACAAAAGTTGTTACATTTTGCAATACTTACTATTTTCTTATGTAGCACAAATATTAACTCGGACACAAACATTTTGACACGAGTAATTTTCAAAATATAGGATATGGAGACACGAATCTATATATTACATCACCATCAATTATATACATTGACAATCAAGATTTATGTATTCAAAAATCATCTATGAACAACGTTGAGAACACACCCTTTTATTAAGGGATTGACATGTGCTTGCTATCCATGAGATGTTGGAAGTACATAGAAAACTCCATCAAATTTTCATTAATTTATTTTTTTATTTGTTAGAGCATGTATTCCTCATTCAGTGTGATCCGTAAGCTTGTCAAGCTAAAGGTCATTTGAGTTGGTGTTAACCATTATGCTGGTCATGGTTTTAGAGAGAATCAGGACAACAAAAAGGGTATATATTTCAGAACGGCTATTGTACAATAGCTTGATAGTCAAAATAATTTATAGAAAGGCAAGAAGAATACCTGAACTTCAATGAGATGATGAGGGATTTCTTTCAAAAATCTTGACGGTTGAAGCATCTGGAAATGCACAGAATTAGCAAAACCCGACAATTAAAAAGTTGAGTTTAAAATTATACTAAACAAACCTGCCAGTTTGAGTCCATCAATACATAAAGAATAAAAAGCTTCTGCCGAGCACGAGTCATTGCAACATACAATAAGCGTCTTTCTTCCTAAGAGTGACATAATAATTAGAATCATAATTTAAAACAATCTAGACGAAGACAAATGAACTTATAAATAATCCATCCAACTTAAAAACAATAACAATGTACCTCAACCAAGGCTGCCGTGTCCTTTACAGTACCCTTGAAATTGTGTAACAGAGGGATCTCAGAGTCATTTGCCTATTGGATACAACAGAATATCAGTGAAGGAAACACAGCCAAAAAACAAAGGTAATTCATAACTTTTTGTAGTAACTTGTTGAACAAACCAAGGAACTATGATCCCCCTACACAAGGTAGTCAAACAACAAAAGTGAAAGCACAATAAAGATAAACTCAATCTTCAGAACTATGACTCTGTTAACTTCAAAACATTAACCAGAATAGTATAATCTTACTAGGTGAGGTAGGCTGCATAAACCACACAACAGAATTGGGCTTAGTTAAAAACTAATTCATAAGAAACCTAGTTAACTTTGTGACACAATATTTAACTAATAATTTAATATCAGTTAGTGACTTCCAATGAGCAGTTGCAAGGACTTATTGCAGATGACCAGTTTAAAATGTCGGTCAATAAATTGTTAAAGGATCACAGACAAAAATAACTTAAACCTTTTAAATAACAACAAAAGAATATGCCAAACACAGCAAGAAATTGCTATCCATGAAAAAGGTAATCATATATCAAGATTCAGGTCACAACAAAGATGTGTTCCTCTAGTACTAAACTGCAACAAATTGATAATTGTTGTAACTCATTCTCCAATTAATTTTTGAAGAGGAAAAAAAGTCTGTTTGGTACACCTTTTCACCGAGTATCCTGACTCACTGACTTCCAATAAGCGGCATGGTCATGTTGCAGTTTATTGAGGTGTAAATATAGCCATATAGTCATCCAAGGTTAAGATGAAAAATTGGGCATAAAAATCTGATCATATATTTCTGAGAAACATAAGAAATCACATATCTCTCTACTTGTTTAAGAGTTTGACAAAAGGCAATCACATACCTTAACTATGAAGACAACATCCCACTCTAAACCCTTTGCCTGCAGGTAAAAAAAACTAAAGCCTTCATTATCATTGAGCTAAACTCAATTAGATGCTAAGCAAGTGAGACAGGTACCTGATGAATGGTAGTTAGTGTCACAGAGTTTTCATTGTCCCTCCTCCGAGCACGAAAATTTTCTCTCTCACGTTCAAATAAATAATCAATGAATGCTTTTAAGACAAAAATACAGCCCTTATCTTCTGACATTTCCCTTTCCCTTTTTACCTCAACGAATTTAGTGGATAGAAACTCAGAGACGTCGTCTAACAGGTATTGAAGAACCTGAAGAAAAGGTGCAATCCAAACCATGGATGAACAAGGTCTAGGTCAAAATGAATTTAACACAACAAATGAATACAAAGTTATATTTAATATTATAAAATTTAGCATATGTTCCTTCAAACATTTTATGCCATCAGCTGAGGCCTCATTTACGAAGAAAGGGTACATGCTCAGATATTTGAGCTACTCAGATGTAGATTGTGTATTGATTGGAAAAACTTGTTATCTTGGAAAAGTAAGAAGCAAAATAGTGTAGAGAGATCACATGCTGAAGCAGAATATATGACTTTAGTAACTAGCAAACTTATGTGACCGAAAAAACTTCTCAAAGAGCTCAAGTTTGAAGAGACTACACAAATGACTTTTTATCCGTGATAAGAACTTTTACCTAAGAGTACCAAGCATATTAAGGTTAATTGTCATTCGTTAGGAAGATGATCGAGTCATGAGATACTACCACAAGCTCTGTTGAGAAATGTCTTCACCAAGACCATGAAGGGTCTGAGAATTGGCAATATATGTAATAAGTTTAGTGCATATGATTTATATATTGTAGCTTGAGACAGAGTGTTGATAATGAAAATAAAATAGTTTGTATTAATTGAAATAATTGCAATTTTAGGTATGTAATCTGTAGTTTAAAGGAAACAAATATATTTTATTCATGTATAATTAACACAATAACAGCATATACAAACCCACGTCCATTTTTGTATTCAGACACATGATTTCTGCTTACTCTTGTCTATGGTTTCTCTCGTTTAACAAACACCTTAGTATGAGAAAAACAATAACTTCAGGCTTCTAAACCAATAACTAATACCATGTGTAAGAGGGAGAAAAGGATCTAAGAGCGAGGCCATGTTTTTGAAAATGAGTAGACCATAAATAATTAGAGTGTAGTAAGTAAAAGGGCACGAGAAAATATGTAAAACAAGAGTAAAATGCAAGAGTCCATCTAGAATTTAGAGTAAAAGATCAAAGACATACACGATAACAACTATGAAATAAAAAGTTTTATTGAAGTTTTCAATATATATACATTACAAACACAACAACCATTTTTTTCCTAACACAACAATCTCTAACGGTAATCTTACAGATCTGATGTCGTAGTCTTCATTCAGGAATGTCCCTCCATCAACATCAGTGACTGCTCGTTGTTCAAGAAGGTATTTCTGAAATTCATAATTCACGGAATAAAATCAAATAGATATTGAAGAATATGACATTGCATTTGTAAGAAATATTTTGATAAAAAAGCTATGCGCCTATTCTCAAATCCATTAAAATTAGGTCAAAATTAAATTAATGTATCTTCACATTTATCTAACAACAAAAGAAGCAAGAAATCTTAAATAAAATGCTTGGTAGCGCACTAATACAATTGTATGATTGACACATATAAGAATGTTTCATAGAGATAGAATTATAAAATATAAATATATGATTAAAAATAAACAAAAACAGTTCAAAGAACAGCTATCAGTCAGTTAAGCATATTGATTGTACCACTTTAAGAAAATGCAATAACTCATGGACTAATAGGATATTAGAGAAAAGATTCCAAGTAAGATGCAAGACAAACCTCGGGAATCATGTTTGCCACAGAAGTTATGATAGCTGAGATTGATTTTTCCTGTCACAAATGAATATAAATATAGCCTCGAGTAAAGTACTATTAAGGAAGAGGAGAGCAACAAACATGCTGATGAAGCATCCTCTTATATAAAGTTCAAAAGAAGACCAACAACTACTAGAAAAGTAAAGGTAGTACAACAACTAAGTAAATTAGTAACATCATAACATGGAGCAATAGAAACCATTGAGCATTATGAAAAGGAAAAGGTAAAATGTGTTTTGTGTCCCGGTAAAATTTCAAATATATTAAATACATCCACAAAAAATATTTCTTATTATTTTTGTCTCTCTAAAATTAAATATATAAAATCATATGCCTCTTTTTATTTTACTTTACATAATATCTAGAGCTAGGTTAAATCATTGGCTTCTTGGTGAACCAATTTTTCACCAATGCTAACCTTCTGCCGCCGCTGTTTGGTCTGGCAACACCTCCGTTCAGATTGTCCAGGCTAGGTGACCAATACCCCACAAATGTCACAGCAATCGAAGCTATGATGCTCTTATACATGCCTCTACAAGCTTCGTCACTGCCACTTTCTGCCATGTGTGGTGGCACACTAGACCTTTGTCTCCAACAGCGACCACCAGCATCATGATCACCATGTCGTTCTCTTTCTAGATCTCCACCATCATCTTGATTGAAGTTCATTTGGTTTTTGGGGTTTTTCTCTCTCTCTTTCATCTATTGCTTCTTCCACTGTCATTTTGTATAAACCGCTAATCTATACCAATACGTCAATGTACATCTATCCACTCACAAATTAGATGGAACTAATTATGATATTTGGGCATTAGACATTAAACAATGGCTTAAGAGTCAGGGTTATATTGATGATCTTACCCATAATGTGGCCACTATTTCTAAAAATGAGATTTCTCAATGGTTGAAAATTGGTGCTCAATTACGCATTGTTTTCAAGTGTACTATTCACTCATCACCGAAACAAATATTTTGTGATTATGAGACATATTCAAAAGTTTGGGAACAAGACAAATTATTATACACCAGTGATATTTTATACAATGGTTGAATATCTAAGTAAATTTCATGTTCTTCACGATTTTAGTGTCATCTGTCTCCACTCATTCTCAAGAACTTGAGCAAAGGTCAGAGTTCTTCATGTTATTGGCATTACATGGAGTTCCAAATAATTATTCACATGTCCGTGATCAGATTTTGAGATCCCAGTTGTGCCTACCTTTACTTCCACCCTATTGCAAGTGTTAGGTAAGCCAACCACTGAAATACTTGCTTTTGCCACCTCTGATCACTCTTTTGCTTTGGTATCTCAGCATGATGATCGCAATCTCCCTTGCAAGCTTGCCAAAGGGTGTCACAAATGTGAACATTGTCATCAGCTAGATCACAAAATTGACAGGTGTTATGTTTTACATAATCGTCCTCCTCAATCTGTTGTAATTGTCCAAACTTATTCGCAATTGTCTAGTTTGAATCCTACTTTATTTGATACTTCAGGACAGCCTACTATTTTAATGAATTTCTCAAATGATCTGAGGATTGTCAGAAGATCATGTGACGAGAACCTAGAGTCATTGGCCATGGTCATACCATTTGAGAAATTCATTGAAAATTACATATAGGCCTCAAGCATTAGATGAAGTAGAGCCCATAGTAGACGGTTGCACAAGAGCAGTTTGGACAACCGCAACAGATCGAGGAGGACGACCATGTAAGGCATAACATCTGTCAATTTTGTGGCCTCACTTATGACAACGGTCACACTTGTTATATCATTTGCCCAGCTTGTGGGGTGATTGTGATTATCACACTGAGATACCAAAGCAAAAGAGTCATCAGGAAGCAAATATATCAATGGTTCCTTTACCTATCACATGCAGAAGGGTGGAACAAGTGGAAGTAAAATTCAACACAACAGGAGATCCCAAAATCTAATCACGAACATGGTAATAATCATCAGAAAGTCCATCTAAGGCCAATAACATGAAGAACTTTGACATAATTGGTATAGATGAACGGACCAAGCATATTGGCAGCAAAAGAGGCCACAGAGAAATAAGAGTGAAACCATCTTAGAGGAGAGAAAAATCCAAAAAATCAAACAGACTTTGATCAACAATACAAAGACAGATCTAGAACGAGGACGAGAAGGCAAAGCCATTGATGGTAATAACGGCCGAAACAGATTTTGCGGATGCATGTGAGTGTGTGAGGCGATATTGCAATCCTTGCAGCGTGGTGGTCACCTAGCCAAGAAAAAAAGAACAACGCTAATCCAAACGGTAGCGACAACACAGTGGTGGTGGCAGCAGAGCAAAGGCGGCAAAAACAAACACCAATGAACACTGGGTACACCAAGAAGGCAAGGATTTTACCCTAAATCTAGATACCATATTAAAATAAAGTAAAAGGGGATATATGATTAATCCCTAGTTTATAATGAACACAAAGGGTTATCTAACATTATTAAAAGGGTCAATCACCACGTTAAACATGTACCAAGCCTAATAATGTTAGACACCAAGGGGTATTCGAAATTCGACATCAAGTAAAAGTATTCCAAATTTTAGCATATAAAAAAGTGTAAATCTCATCTTACAAACTGATTTTGTGAGGTTAAGTTAGACTTGAAATCCTATTTCTAAGAATTTTCAAAGTTTGGCTTATATTTCAAATCATTTTCTTCTAAAAATGCTTTCTATATTTTATCAAACATATTTTCAGCTTCATTTTCAGTTTTCTTTGGAAATTAAAACAGAAAACGTTCAAAATAAATGCTACCTAAATTTTTGAAACAAAACATTTTCTAAGGTGATTCAAACTGAATTCAATACAAGGTATATATATTAAGTTGGAGTACCAGCTCTTTACAAGAGATAGATATTACAACATTAATCCTAACTGCAACAAAGTTTGACTAGCTGTAACTGATAGCCCAACTGTCAGTTACCGATAACTAACTAGCTAGAACACGATACAAGACCCTGAACTTGATTGCAGCGCATGAAACATCATAACCGAATATCTCTAACAGTCGTTCACAAAATCTTTTCGAACGGTTAATGAGTGACTAGATGCTCAAAATGCTTATGTATGTGTTTGTCCCCTGTATTTAAAACTCCTCCCATTCAGTGTTTCCTCATACATAGTAAGATAGAACCATCAAATATCACCCAGACATACTTTATTTTCATTCACCAACAAAGATTGCTTCAATAATTACTATTGCAAACATAAATTAGATTAGTGATCAAAGCTTGCAGAAAGAGTTTACCGTCTGAATATGTTTTGATATCATCTCTAAAGTCATTAAAACTTTCCTTCCATGAGTAAGCTCACTTCTATTACAAGAACATTTATGAATGTCATTATATCAAAGACATCATACAACATAATAATACAGAAAAAACATGCCTATGAACTAATTCAAAGCACTAAAAATATTAGCTTAGGTAATTATCATCATATTAATATGCCCTGCAAGTAAGAAATACACATTGAAGTTCAAGGGACAACACAAAAGCAACAAATATGCCCTAAGTAAATAAATAAAAACACCCAAAATTCAAAAAGTATTGCTCACTAAAGATTATTTTCATAATAATAAATATTCTAGGGTGAAGCATTGATGTATAGGGCTGATCATTCTAGTTTCAACATCAAGCCATTGTTATTCAAATAAGACATGGATAACTAGATTACTTAGTAAAAAAACACAACTTTTTTAGAAAATGTGTCATGCACACTCTTACAAAGCCATAAAACAAAGCAATTGTTTTTTTCAAATACTTAATATAGCATGATAATATTTTAAGGAAGAATCTTTTGCAAAACCTTTTAAAGGTACCAGAAATCTTTGCACTAAATATGTCAACGGCAGCTGACAAGAAACTACATCTTCTAATAGTTGATATTTTGTTGATATGGTCAATTATCTGCAAGGGAAACACTAATTAGAAACATTTTAGACTAAAACAATATATGAAAACTAAAGAAAATATATGAAGCCACCATGGTTGTTTGATCCACTTGTTATGAAGGTTAAAACTGAAAACTTTTATAAAATTTGTACCCTCGTTTTCTTTTCTTTCTCCAAAGGCAACAAAGCCTTGAAGACTCGACTATACGACCCATCATCACAATCAGGTAGTGTCGTTCGAAGCATGGCGATGATAGTTCTGACTACCTATTATAAGAATGCCCGAGTAAACAAATTATGCAAACATGCAAAGATAAAGATGCCATCATTCGTAAGTCCAATAGTTATAAGATTACAATCATAAAACTTTCAACAACTTGTGAACATCTATTATAGAATAGTCTAGAAGATATCCTAAACAAATCTTGTTGTAGTGTTATCGATATCGACTAACGGAAAATATTAAGAAACCCAAAAATCCTTTATAACTTTATAACAGAAATCATAACGGGTTATGGCAGAAGCATTGCAGTAAAAAAATACAATATATACATATAAATATTTTAAAAAATACATAAATATAATTATACTACAAAAATAATAGAAGAGACAATCATAACTGATAATATTCTTATGTCTAAAACAAAAAATAAAAACAAAACATAATATATATGTCTTAAATTTTTAACTATCCAACTCTTCTTCAATCTCGCATAATTCTCTTCTATATTATCTAATGAGGCATGTCCCTCCTCTTCTCCTTCAGAAAAAGTCTTGTCAGAGTTAAATAATTTTTCAAACTCATAATCAAAGTTATCATGCAATTCATTCTCAACCTCAATTTGAATATTCTCTTTGCCCTTCCTTGTTGAGGTTGAAGTTGCACCTGGACCTTTTTCAGAATCATGGGAAGATCCAATAACAATACACCACTTGATGGTTTCTTTCTTTTACCAGTTGTTTGTGTCCTTGTATAAGTTATTGGTTTTCCAAGACCTGAAGCTTCATAAACGGTTGCCCAATTCAAAGTGAGATAATCTTCAAAAACAAACTCATTTCCCACCTCTTCATTATCATTATCATCATTTACTTGCTCCACTAACCATTCATTACACTCATCAATCTCATTCAGTACAATAGTCTATTCATCCCTAATATTGTATCTTTGAGAAAGCTATTGGTTATACTTTATGTAAACCAAATCATGCAACCTTTTGTGCACCAACCTATTTCTTTTTTGAGAATGAATTTGCATTGTGAATAAGCAAAATGTGAATTTCTTTGTACATTCTACGAAAAAGATAATAATAAAATAAGTCATGTTACGAACAATTATTATTACTTGCTCAAGTACGCTACAATTGTGCTCACATCCAGATGAACTACATGTCAAACTTAGAATCTTCATCACTAACTTTTGTAAGTTGGGGGTGCGTGCCCATAGTTCTTCCACCATTGAGCTATACAAAATGCAAAGAAAGTAACTTAGAACGTAATCATTATATGATATAAGTTATATCTTAATGCAATTTAGAAAGTGTTTTAAGTGTCTCACCTGGGGTCATAGTCTTCCTTGATTCTATGGCAAAGTCACCACCAAAGTCCACTTCCACTTTCAGTTAAAATTTTTTGTTACATATCTTTAGTTGGCACCAATCTCTTGATGCAAGCATACAATCTATTTGTAACTTCCAAATTATATTCCATTTTCGGATTAGAACAATAGAACTTTGGGTTCAAAAAGTGACCTGCAGCATGCAAGGGGCGATGAAGTTGGCATGTCCATCTATTATCAAGTATTGCAAATATATCCTTATATTTACTTTCATTGTTATTAAATGACTTCATTATTGTTTCCTTGGCTTTCTCCATTGCTTCATATATGTAGTTCATAGCTGCTTTTCTTTCTCCATCCACCAAACAAAGTACATGAACAAGAAGTGTCATAACTTTGAGAGTAAATACGACATGATTTCAAAATGAAGTCACAAAAACAATTTTTGTAGCTTTCTTCCCCTTAGCTTCTCTAGAAAACTTAATGTTGCTCCATTCGTCTAAAGTGAACATCTTTCTCAAATTTCCCTTCTCTTAGTGCAACCTTTGTAATGATAAATAAAAGCTAGCAAACCTTGTAACTACATGTCTTACCAATTTCCTCTTATTTGTAAATTGTCGCAACAAACTCAAGGAACTAGAATGACAATATATAAAGCCAGCAAGACTAGCTCCTCTTTGAATTGTCTTCTTTATTAAAGGAAGTTTTCCAATGTCTTCAAACATCAAATCTATCCAATGTACAACATAAGGAGTCAATAGAGATGGGGTCTTCTCTTCCAATAATTTACCATCCAATACATAATTGCTTCCATTATCTATGATAACTTGGACAACATTCTCTTCTCCAATCTCCTTCACAACGTTGTCGAGTATCTCAAACAACTTTTTCCATGTCTTCACAAATATAGAACCATCAATGGACTTGACAAACATTGTCCCTGTAGGGGAACTCACCAAAAAATTAATCAAACATTGTTGCTTCCTATCAATCCATGCATTTGACATAATAGAACAATCATGCTTGCTCCATTGCAATTTAAGATCTTTCAACAACTTATCAATGTACTCAACTTCCTTGCTGACTAGTGGAACTCTAATTTCATGATAAGTAGGAGCTGACAAATTAGGTTCATAAGTACCGATAGCATCAATCATATCTTGAAAACTCTTCAATTTTACAAGATTGAATGGCAAGCCTACTTGATACCAAAATCAAGCAATATACTGATGAAATGACGCCTTCAAATTTTTGACTCATGCTTCTTTGATACTAGCTTGCCTTAGCTTTTCCTTTTTTCTCTTCTCTATTGCAGCACTTGGATTTCTACTAAACACATCCATTGGTCTCTTGTTTTCCACCACTCTTTCTCCCCTTATCATTACTAGCTATGGAAATTTCAATTTCATCTTTACTCTCATTATTATCATTAGCTGCCGGGTTGATGGAAGAGGTTGCTGCTTTTTCTTTAAATAATTTTCAAAGGAGCAACGTTTCCCTTCTTTGCCATCAAATGTTCTATATACCTTGTAACTCCTCCTTTCATAACTTTCCCACAGTAATTACACACGGTTGTATTTAGGTTGGATTCATCCATACAATGACAATGTTTCCAACCCAAATCAGTTTTGTGGGATGTTCTTGAGGTCTTTTGATCATTAGTCATTGTTATTGTTGAAAAATACTTATATTTTTTAAAAAATAATTAAAGTAGAAAGGAAAAAAAAAAATTAAAAAAATATATTTAAAGAAAAAAACACTTGCAATCACCGACGACGGCAACAGTGGAAAATGGCACCATGCGGTAGTCGCCGACGGTAGGCAGCGGCGGTTGACAGGAGGCGGTGATGGCAGTGGTGATGGTAAAAGAGATAAAAAATTTGTGAACAGTAGCTTTAATTATATAATATTTAATTGGGTCGAGAAAGACCAGGTTCACTTGAAAATTTAAGGATTACATTAGTTGCTGCTAGGTTAAACCAGGTTAAATTGTAGTAAAATTACCGTTATTAGGTTACTTAGTTGTTGGACCGGGATAGGGCCCTAGTCAATAAAACACACGGCAGTTATGGTAAATTAATTGGGCCCCAGTTCACTCTAAACTACCACTTTAAATTAGGATTGTCACCAGCCACCTTCTCTTGCAGTCGCACCATCATCCATCGCGCCTCCTGCACCTTCATCGCCTTTTCCACCTTTTCTGATCCATCGTACCATTACGTGATGCAGAAATCGGCCGCCACAAGAGACCCGTTTTGCCACCGCCATGTGGTGGTGGCCGGCTGTAAAATCGGGGATTTGATAACACTGTCTTGTTGAGTCCTAGGGATAACTTACACATGTAAGAAGTTGGATGCAAGACATATGCACTAGCTTAGTTTGACAGAGGGGAGTCTTAGGGATATTGCAGTTCATATTAATATGACTTAACTCATATATTCTTCACATCCTCGAAGTATCTCAAGGAAAACCTGGGCATAGGATTCTATACAAGAAAATTGTCCATACATAATTTAGGGTTTTGTTGATACAAATTAGGCAAGGTTTATGTTGATAGGATAAAAGTGACTGATTATTTTCATTTTGGAGGTAACATGGTGTCTTGGTAAAAATACATCTCTAGTTGGAAACACAATTACACATTTTGATAAAATAAAGAAGAGAAAGGGAAACTGGACCAATTCCTTAAGAAGCTACTTTACATTCAATTGTCTAGGGTTATAAAATAAGACATTTTAAGAAAGGAGAGAGAAGAGAATAAAGAGGTATTACCAAATATATGATCAGAAGCATATGAGTCAAATATCCATGGACTTTGACTTTTCATAGATTGTAAAATGCAAGTTGTTGACAAATTGGGAGTTCTAGAAGATTGTGCTAGTTGTTGGATTTCACCTCAAATATTCTTGTTATTTTTCATCAAAAAACTTGGGTTCAACAATCCTAGATTTGGAGATATTGGTTGTTTTCTCAAGGAAGCCATGCAGAGAGTAGCAATTTTCTTGGGTATGACCCATTCTTTTGTAATACATGCATTGAGGACATCGTTTACCACCACATCCTACTCTAATACCAAGGCTCCCTTTTCCACGTGTAGATACCATGGCCGATGATTAGGTGGATTCTCGAAAATTTATACCTTTAAGAGTTGGAACTTCTTGACCAAATAGAATTTGATCCCTAATATGATCAAAATCAAAGTTCATTGCACTAAGGATCAATAACATTAGAAAGAGGGTTTAAGCCTAACTTAAGCTCACAAAATCAGCTTGGAATGTGAGGTTTGCCTCCACTTAAATATTGTAATTGGATTTATCTCTGGTCGATGCGGAATCTCCAACATACTCTCTCATGTTGAGGATTGGACATCTCGAGCACGAGACTAGATAGGTCAGACAGCTACCTAATAGCAAATGGCACGATAGACCCAACAAACCTCACTAGGGTAGGCTCTAATACCATATTATGAAATAGATTTAAGTCTCATTCAACTTCACAAAATCGACTAGTAAAGTAAGATTTACCTCAACTTATATAATATAATTTGGTTTTATCTCTAGTTGATGTGAGATCTCTAACAATAAAATTTGTCCAACTTTTTTATTTCTTCTAGGGAAACATCCAACTTTAACTCTTCAACAACAAATTGACTGTCAACAATAAACGACATCATATCATATAAGAGATCCTAGCTTGTGGGTAGAATCAAATAGACAATAAATGTCATTTGCAAAGATTCTCTGGGTGTTCTTCCAAAAAGTTGTGCAAGTTTGAAAGTTCAGGGTTCCTAATATATAGGGTTCCACCAAATGCAAGAATAGAGCACAAAGTTGAAAATTCAGCTTTTGTCATTGTGCAAAGTTTTCTAATGAGATCTCACTCACTCATATCCTTTTCCAAGTGATCATGGAACTCTTGTTTAAGAAACCAAAGTTCCACTGAGGCTCCCCAAGATAAATAATATTTCCATCAACCTTTTTTATGTAGTGGAAAAAGACCTTGAAAAACAATATGTTGGTCTAGGAGCCATACCCAAAAGTCACAAAACAAAGGAGATGCCTAACAGTTAAGAAGGATAGAACCCCAAGGAGAGGGAGAGACTATCCCTTTAACCAAGGCCAAAGAGTGAGTATAGAAGGTCACAAATAAGACAGGGAAGCCTATTGAGCCCCACAAAGAAGAAACAAATCAATTTTGACATCAATAAGACAACACGTGGCTTTCATGCACCTGAGTTGCAGTGAAAGGAGTAGTGGCACATGCGTTGTTTCTAACAACAGGTTTGGCAGGGTTGCCATCACTCAAGGAGGCAAGATCCAAATCTGGTGGCCACTAGGCAAAACTAAACAGACGGACGACGAGTGGCATCAGACAATAGCAACGAACCCAGGCAAGACAAGGACATGCAAAACAAGATCGACCTGATCTGATACTAACTTTAAAATATAAAGAACAAGACAATATATTTTGAGAGCTTGAAAAGGCCTCTCTTATGTGGTTATCTTTATATATAGCACATTTGTGATACAATAACGAAAAAGGAAAGAGTAAAAGACAAGTAATCCTACGTACAAATTGGTACAACCAAAAAAAACAACTTTTTGAATACAGCTCACTTAGCCTACTTTGAACCTATTCTACTTAGCCTACTATAACTTGAGCGTTAACAACTATACATTATCCTAGCTAAATTATCCGTGATAGTTACATCTCTAGAAATTAGTTATTAGTTGTTAATAATTTACACTTAGAATACATGGATGCTTTATGTAATTGACATTGTTGGTCCCAAATTCTTCACCTGTTCTATAACTACATCCGCTATTTGCCTATTGACTAAGTAGACATCAAAAAAGCCATCTAACTTGGTGTGTTACAAAATGAGCTTTATATGAACCAAATTGCTAGTTTCACAACCACAATTGATTGTCATCTTGTTGGTTGGATGTGTGATACAATAACTCTATAGTTTAAAATACTCCATTATGGCCTAATTTGGGCGTTACAGTTCCACCTGTCTACAATCATTTGAAGACAAAGGAAAAACAAGAGATGAAGATTCCTCAAGAGAGAATGACGAGAAAAAAAAAAAAAAAAAAAAAAAAAAAAAAAAGGAAAAAAAAAAAAAAAAAAAAAAAAATATATATAAAAAAAAAGAAAATTTTTAAAAAAAAAAAAAATTAATATATA
>Ga0099825_1006014_pt1 | contig 15352 bp, 11 predicted proteins | sample SiratroredBW_FD_76838 | JGI IMG/M metagenome (GOLD analysis project Ga0099825, IMG submission 76838) | Root nodule microbial communities of legume samples collected from California, USA - Siratro red BW | ecosystem: Host-associated > Plants > Roots > Nodule | place: USA: California | collected... | reverse complement strand
TTTTTTTTTTTTTTTTTTTTTGTTTTTTTTTCTTATAAATAAATAATATTATATATATATATATATATATATATATATATATATATATATATATATATATATATATATATATATATATATATATATATATATATATCTTAACCTTTGATATATGATTGTTCTCACTTTTGAATTTTGAGATTTTAGGATTACATTAAACTTAATTGAAAACTCATATACAGTAGCAGTCTATTAAAAGCACATGCATAGAAGATAGGCAATATTAATGAAAATTTCTCAGTAAACAAGCACATGCATGCCTATTTGAATTATTCACTATACATCTAAAGGACCAATGCCAGACTGAAAAAAGAAAAAAACAAAGATGCAAATAAACTTTCTTTTAATCAATAAAGTAATAAGCTATGAATTAAATGCACCCCGGAGATCCTAAACATGACACAAAAGAAACAGCCAAAAAGCTCTTCAGACCCAGAATATTACCTGCATACCAGTGTCGACAGCACGTTTCTGTCGAACATATTCCATCAAGGGTGTGACAATAGGTGTTTCCTTGTTAGCCCCTGGAAAGGAAGACACAGAATGAGACCAATGGTACTGAAATTTGTCTTCAGAATCACATATAAATCCCCATGGACACGTTTAGCCTAGAACCTAGTGCTAAGATCCTCCAAAACACATTTATAATAGAACAAGTGGAGAAAAAACACAGCAATAGCAGATGAATTAATAACTAACCAGCTTGTTCAGCTTCTTTTCTTTCTAATTGTATCTCGGCACTGGGAAGATGCTCATGTGGCTTTGCAATGAGCTTGAGGAACTCCAGATAGTCTGGATCTGTCCTTGTGAAATATAAAGAAATAACGATAATCATAAATAAAAAGAAAGAGAACATGATGTAGCATTTCACAAAATTAGACAACAAAAATCACATCGATAAGAACCTTTGTATATGGTCCCTTCACGTCCATCCTTCTTGGTAGTTGGCTTTGGAACACGCTGGGAAGGGGCGTACTCAACAATAGCTTTATGTTGGGCACCTGATTGAAGATTCAACATTGATAATCAAAAACAGCAGTTACATAGTGAGTTAAAGACGTGAAGTGTAAGAAAAAAATAAACACAAATAAATGACCTCTCTCGTTAACAAAAACATGTCCATCGAAGAACTCAGCAAACTCGAAAACATCGTGAGGACAATTGAAGTCTATATAGGCTCGGGAATGCCTCTGACGCTTGTGGCTGCATATACGGTTAGGGTTTTGTTAGGAGTGAATGAATGAAGGAAGGAACAGCGTTTGAATGGAAAGAAAGGAACCTGGTGTTGCCGGGTCTGAAAGAGAACCAATTGTAGCGTGAAGCGAAGTGTGAATCGATGTGTTGTAAGAGATCGGATTGAGTAAGAGAAGGAGGCAAATGCCTAATCACCACTTTCGTCTTCTCCCTTTCCGAACGAACCTTCATCTTCCTTTCTTCCATCATCACTCACTTTTTCTTTCACATCATTCTCTTCCTTCCTTTCTTAATTTCTTAACCAATTCCCAATTCCCAATTCCAAATTCACTCCTCTCCTCTTTAAAATAACTTCTCTCTCCTAACCTAATTCCTAACAATTAAGCTTCCTCCTTTTGGGAACTTTTTTTTTTCGATCTTTTTTAAATATACTAATGTAAAATTGTGCAGTGGTACAAGGATATAAACAGAGAGATAGATGTTAATATTTAATATTTATAAAATATTTAGTTTCTGTTAATATTCAATAAATAAAAATGTTAATATATATTATTTAAAGTTACTTTTTGAAACTTTTTTAAACATATATTTAATATGTGGTATAAGGATATCACCTGTTTATGAATTTAATATACTTCATTTTTATAAATGAATTCTTAATTAGCTGCTCTATATTTTTATTAAAATTTAATACTTATTATTATTTTTTTCTTCTCACTAAATTTATCCTGTTTAATATGAATTTTGGTAATAAAAACAAAAGAATGTTACAAAATATTAGAAATGTCTAAAAAGTGAATAATTTTCCTTGGCCAACTAATATGAATATTTTTTAATTTACTCAAAAGTTATAGTTTCAAATCTAATCTAGAAGTATAATTGTAATAAGAACATTTAAAATAAAAATAATAATAATGATTCTTATACGTGAAAAAATGTCATTTAAATGATATATCAATTCAGAAATATTTTCCAACTCAATTTTAGATAGATATTAATATTGTTCTGAAGTTTCATATATACCTATTGTACCTCCAAAAGTATAAAGAATTTTATAAAATTTGTATAAACTTATAAATAATTATTAATTTATCTTTAATATCATCAATAAGATAGAATTTTTTTGAAGCTTTTATAAAAATGATGTTATGGTTTCAAAGAAAACCAATTAATTACTTCAACTTCCAAATGAATTTTCGACCATATTTTTTACTTAACTTTATTTAAAAAAAAAAAGATGTGAAACTCAAGGCCTTTTAAAAATTTTGATATTTGATATTATAAATTTTATGTCGTGTGTTGTCTATTAATAGTCTCTAAACTTATTTGAAAAAAAATGTGAAACTCAAGGTCTTATAAAAAATTTGATATTTTATATGATAAATTCTATGTTAAGTGTTCTTTATTAATAATAATAGTGTCATAATATAGTTGAATTGAGATAATTATTCACATATTAAAGAATTATCCTAATTCCAAACTGATAAGTTCTTTACTAATATGGATATTTATTGTTAATTAATTAATATTTTACTTTTATAAAGTAATTTCAAATTTTGGTAATCTTTTTGTGGATATATAAATAACAAAATAATAATATTTTCACTAGATCATTTGATAAATTATATCATAACTTTATTATGTATTGCAGAAACATAATTCAAAATTGACCTATAACTGATATTTAGACTCTTCTACATCTCTATGTGTTAAACTAAATATTAATGGAGTTTAGTTAATACAATATTTAGACCATTCTATATCTCTATGTGTCAAACTAAATATTAATGAAGTTTAGTTAATATATAAAGCAACGAGAATATATGAACTTATCATAAATATATGAACTTATCATAAGTACCCAAGACAATTTGATCTTTGATTTTTATAAATTTTATGGACTCAAAAATATCTTGTTCTCAAAAGTGGAAGCTATGAAGCGGGTCTTGGTTATGCTTGATCTTTAAAGTATCGTTAAGTTCAATGTGAGGAAAATTGTTCTCAAACTCATAGTTATGTTTTTTAAGTTCAAGATGACTTGGTTGACCTCCATCTTTACAAAGAAATCATTTAAGACATCAATAATATACCATCTTGTACATGGGTAGCTAACTACATGCTTATTCACAAATATGCTAACACTATCGTTATTTGTCTTGGTACTCTAAGAGCTAGAACTGTTGATAGTAACTAGTATTTTGTAATTTCCATATGTGAGGTTAGGAATATTGCTCTTACTAACTTAATTTGGCGTAATCTTACATATTTGTAGTTTATTTTCATTTTTATATAACAAAAAACATTGAAAATCTTTAAAGCTTGTTTGTTTTATGTTATAATCTCAAGTTTATTAAGTTAATATCATTGTGGTCAATTATTTTATTCAAAATATTATTCACTTTGAAGCTTAACGACTTTGTTATATTTTTGTCCTTAATAGGCACCTTGGTGAGTTAAGGGTGGAGAATATATAAGTTCCTCTAGTACCAAGTAATGTTAGACTTTAAGTATACTATAATAAGCCCCTAATAGACGACTAAGTGGTGGGAATGACTTAGAATTGAAATATTGTTTACTCTAAATCTGATTGTTTTTGTCACAATTTTATCCTTAAGAACTGTAGCAATTAATTATTAGAAAAAGATGTATATAAGTTATCATTAACCTCAACTCGTAAGCAATACAAGACTCTTAGAATAAAAAACTTTTTAATATCAAATGAGAGATCAAATTAGATATAATACAATCATATCGTCTTTAACACACAATCTTACATATACTAAAAATTTCCAATAATGAAAATCAACTATGATTTACTATAATCTTGATTTCCTATACTTGAAGATGTAAATATTGATTATAATGTTACTCACATTTAATTATCTTATATCAAATAGTATAAATACAAACTTGTTGGAATGTTAGGTCATAAGTTGTTATGTGATCATTGAAATGGATGGAACTCAATATCTTTTTTATACTTGAGAAGATTTTGAGAATTAAATCTAGAAGACGTAGTTATACACCACATGATTGTAAAAGCATGGATTGCATGTAGGTATGCAGGTGTTAAAGAAGTCAAGTGATGAATTTGAATAACAATTAATTAAACTAAGAAACATGATTGAACAAATGCAAGTAAATCTTATATTATAGTTGTTAAGATGATGACCATTTTTTTTTTAAAGAAATTGGTCTGATCTATTCTTAACATTGATTATATTCACAACAAAATGGAAGTAAAACTTTGAAATTGAGTATTATGTATTTGTGTTTCTTACGATGATATCGAGGGTTAGGAAAAGTTAGACAAGGATATGATAACTATGAACAAAAATGAACAAATAATATGATAACATGGAAGAAGGTTTTTCTTGAATGTCGTTTTCTTTGTTTACAATAGCTCACTTAATATAGAATTTTAGATAACTAAATATAGAAATTATTCTAAATAAATACATTTGATATTCTCTAATAGTATACTGAAATTCTCTGATACTCTACTGATATTCTCTGATACTCTCTTGATTATATATGATATTCTTACTGATATTCTCTGATATTCCCTTGATTATCTTTGATATTCTACTGATTCGTTTCTATGATAATATTCTAACACTCCCCCTCAAGGTAAGTAGTGGGATCACCAATGCTTAGCTTGGTTGAGGACACGGGTAAATGCTCTGCCTGCAACAACTTTGGTGAGAATGCCTGCCAACTGGTCTTCTGACCTTACAAACGGAAGCTCAATACTGTTATCCTCAATCTTCTCCTTGATGAAGTGTTTGTCCACTCCAACATGCTTGGTTCTGTCATGTTGTATATGATTTTTTGAGATACTGATTGCTGCCTTATTATCACACTTTAACTGACTTGATAGTTGTGGTGGAAACCCAATCTCAGTTATCAACTTTTTGATCCATAAGACTTCAGTTATACCTTTGGCAATTCCCCGGAATTCAGCCTCAGCACTTGAAAGAGCAACTTCTTCTTCTTACTCCTCCATGTCACCAAGTTACCTCCCAAGAGTAAAATAGCCCGATGTAGATCTCCTGTCATTTGGATTACCAGCCCAATCAGCATCAGTGTAAGCTTCAATGTTTAAGTGCCCATGCTTTTGGAACATGATCCCACTTCCTGGTGTCCCCTTCAAGTATCGGACAATCCTCATGGCAACTTCCATATGATCCTCTTGAGCTTGATGCAAAAACTGGCTTATTACTCCTACTGCATATACTATATTTGGTCGAGTGTGCGACAGATAAATTAATTTCTCAACTAACCGTTGGTACCTCTCTTTATCTGTCAGATTAGCTCCTTCTTCAAACTTTGAACCATGGTTAACTTGCATACAAGTATCTGCTGGTTTAAAATCGACCATTCCTGTTTTTGCAAGCAAATCCATGATGTACTTTCTTTGGGAAATAAAGATCCCTTTGTTGGAGCGAAGAACCTCTATTTTGAAGAAGTACTTTAGTCCATCTAAGTTCTTTATTTCAAATTCTCTGAACAATTTATTCCTAAGTTGTGCAATTTCCTCTATATCACTTTCGGTTATGATCATGTCATCCACATATATTATTAGGCATGTGATCAAATATCTTTTTCTTTTCAAAAATAAAATATGGTTAGAGTTGCTTTATTTTATGCCCGTACCTTTTCATGACCACTATAAACCTCCCAAACCAGGCACATGGAGACTACTTAAGCCCATAGAGTGTCTTTTTCAATTTGTAGACTTCATGGAAGTCTTTAGAGAACCCTGGAGGAGTTTCCATGTACACTTCTTCTTTCAAATCCCCATGTAGAAAAGCATATTCTTGACATCAAACTGATGGAGTGACCAATTTTTGTTTGCTACTATTGAAAATAGTACTCTGATGGTGTCAAATTTTGCAACTGATGAGAAAGTCTCTGAGTAGTCAATGTCATAAGTCTGTGTATAGCCTTTTGCCACCAATCTTGCCTTATATCAATGGTGTCATATGTTTTGTGTTTAATGGTTAAAACCCATCGACACCCTATTGGCTTCTTTCCTACTGGTAAGATGCACTTCTCCCAAGTTCTATTCTTTTCTAAAGCTTTCATCTCTGTTTTCATAGCTTCTCTCCATTCGCCCTTCTTACTGGCTTCGTGAACTATTTTAGGAATGTCTTCAGCTAGAAGAGAGGTAAGAAAAGCTTTTGCAATGTCTGTCACTCCTCTGGTTATCTTTATAAGATACCTGGAATTCCGGGGCACATGTTCTGAAGAATATCGATCAAGTGGTACCCCTCTGTTTCTTCTTGGCAGAAGTGTGAGAGGCACTGATTCTGGTGCTAACCTGTCATTGTTAGTGACTTTATTCATAACAGGTGACAACTCAGTAAAGTGAAGATCACTTACCTCTTTTCGGACATTCTCAGAAGGATCCTCATTGGTTGTGTTGGTCCCTCCTACGTTGTAAGAGACATGTTCGTTGGCTCCATCTACTTGCTCTTTTGAAACAGTTTCTGGGCAACTAAGGCTACTTAACCAACTTGGTGGTTTACTAATTTTCTCCCCTTGAACATCAAGTTAGTTACTGAAGAAATATTCTGATTCTAAAAAATCACAATTCGTAGTCACATATACACAGTGAGTGATTGGGTTGTAACATCAATACCCCCTTTTCATGTGTAGCATATCCAACGAAAACACATTTCTCAGCACATGGATCAAATTTGATTATGTTAGCTTTGAGAATATGAACGAATACAAAGCACCCAAAAACTAGTGGTGGTAACATTTGGACAGGAGGGATATCAGTCTGAGTAGCTAGGATCTGTAAGGGTGTTTTGTGGTTAAAGATATTGGAGGGTAGCCTGTTTAAAAGATAGGCTGAGTAGCAACAACAACGGACCAAAAATGTGTCGGAACTTATGCATCAAAAATCATGGCTCGAGTAATCTCTAGTAGCTTACGATTTTTCCATTCTGCTACACCATTCTGTTGGGGTGTGTTTGGATAGGAAGTTTGATGGATTAAGCTATTTTCTCTGAAAAATTCTTGCATTGATTTGTTAACAAATTCTCCACCATTATCTTATCTAAGTACTTGGATTTTCTTGTCAAACCGAGTGTGAATCATTTGATAGAATGCATAGAACTTATCGGGTACTTCATATTTGTGTTTTAGAAAATATACCTATGTTATGTGAGAGAAATCATCCACAAATAACACAAAATACTGAAATTGATTATTGTGGGAATTAGGAGTTGGGCCCCACACATCAGAGTGTACTAATGAAAAAACAGAATTGACTCTATTGTTGTTAAGAGGAAAAGTAACTCTATGATTCTTTGCTCGTATACAAATTTCACATTTGATGGGCTCAGTGTTATTAGTAAATAAACTAGGAAATAAAATCTTAAGGTACCCAAATGAGGAATGTCCCAAACGTCTATGCCATAACCAGAGTTGCCTTGTAACCATTCCATGAGCAAGCATGACATGTCCCTTGTGAACAACCTCATCAACGTAGTAAAGACCTCCATGTTCAGTACCACGACCAATGATCTCCTTCGTAAGAATGTTCTGTAAAAGACAAAAATTAGAAAACATGAGAACCACACAATTCAACTCTTTTGTAACTTGGCTTACAGAAAGTAATTTTGATGATAGTGTAGGAACATAGACACAATTTTTAATTTCAATTTTTCTGAAAAAACAATTGATCCCCCTCCTTGGATCGCAACTAATTCTCCATTGGCTGTTTCAATATGGGTTTTAACAGGTGTGAAGAGACTGTCAAAATCGTTAGAGTCATGGGTCATGGTGTTAGTTGCCCCACAATAAAAAATTCACTAATCATATTTTCCTGGGCTGGTATCATTCTCTCTTTTTTCACCTTCATGAGTGACTGCGGCTCTTCCATGAACAACTTGTGATTCTGTTTCTTCCTCTCTTCCGGTGTCACCACTGTTGCTACTGGTGGTTTGCGAGATGCCCATGACGGTGGTAGACTTGCGATTTTTTGGTTTGGAATCTTCCCACCATTTGGGATAACCCACGATTTTGAAGCAAGTCTCCTTGGTATGTTTCTTCATTCTGTAATGAGTACAGTGGATGTGGCTTTTGTCTTCTTTGTCTCGCTATGATGGACGCCGTTCGGCGGTTTCTGAGCGACTTCATCCTTGTCCCTGTCCCAGTGGTCTGTTTTCATAGGTAGTAACCAATCCCTCTTATAAAGCCTTGGCTGTTGGGAACTGGAAAACATTATCAAACTAGTCTCAATATTCTAAATTATCCAGGTGAAGACAGTTTGGTTTGCCTGTTCCCATTTTTCATATGCTGATTTTGTCTCTTCTAGTGTTGGGGGTATACCTGTCAGATGACTCTTTTTTCCTCTGTCACCGATAGCTTTCTTCATGAGTGTTGCCCACAATGGATAATTGTCTTCATTTAATTTGAAACCAATTGACAAATTGTCAAGATTGACTTGTGTTTGCTGAATCCCTAGGCCATTACGAAGCATATTTTCAATTTGAAAAATTAGCTCATCAGTAATGGTTGAGGAGTTATTCTGGTTTTGATTCATGCTATTGTCAATTTCATCATATGAAAATGACATTTTTGATTTTTTTTTTTGTGTTTTTCGACTGTGAGGGGTAATGGAACAATGATGTTGGTTTCTGAGTTTTCAAGATCTAACACCGCTCTGATACCAAGGGTTAGGAAATGTTAGACAAGAATATGATAACTATGAACAAAAATAAACAAAGAATATGATAACATAGAAGAATGTTTTTGTTGAATGTCATTCTCTTTGTTTACAATAACTCACTCAATATAGAATTCTAGGGGAACTAAATATATAAATTATTCTAAATAAATACATTTCATATTCTCTGATATTCTACTGATATTCTTTAGTACTCCATTGATTATCGATTATCTCTGATATTCTCTGATATTTCCTTGATTACCTCTGATATTCTACTGATTTGTTTCTCTGATTATAATATTCTAACAGTGTTTGCATTATTTGATCTTACATATACGTAATGTGTCCTCAATTTTAAGTCCAATAAATAATAAATAGTCCTTGTTGAGTTTTAGACAAATATTCTTACTCTTCGGGGGAATGTTAGTATATGGTAAAAATGGAAATGTAGTTGAGCCTACCTATCTAAACTAACATCCCAATTAAAAAAAATATGTGTATATAGTCTGCATTTTAAATGAGTTTCAATTTTAAAAAACCACATTCATCCTATATAAAACTCGCAAGTTATACCTGTACTCACACTTGTGAAAATATAATTGAAAATCTTTATCATGTAAATTTTGCAATCAACATTATTACTTCCACTAAATTCTACAAACAACATTACTACCACCACTAAATTCTATAAACAACACTTTTAGTTATAAAAGTTGAAAATCATACAAATTTGTATAAAATCGTATAAAACTATATAAGATCGTACAAAATTGTTCTAAAAATATATTTATAAGGTTAGTCCTTTATAATCACAATACCCTTTGTTACTACTATATTCAATCATGTAGTACTCTAAATATATATAGACCTAGACACAAGCGTAACTATTTCCAAACATGAAATTACATTAGTTATATTACATCCTCACCAAAAACTCCTAATTATATATTTAGGAATTTGAAAACTAAAATGTTGTTATTGATATTATAATATGATGTTTGCATATAATATGTTAGTTTAGAATCGTCGTAGTTTGAATATTAATAAAATATTTTTTTATAATTACTAATATATATATATATATATAATGAATGAAGGACTTGAGGATGTAAAATATTTATAAATGAGATGTAAATACATATCATTAAAAATTCAAATTTCTATCCAAAACATATAACAAAAGATTATAATGTCTAACCTCACTAAAAAAAATATAGTTCTCCGTACAAAAGATTATAATGTACTATTTCAATACATATTGGATGTATGATTTTGGATATATACACTGTTTTTACAGGACCTTGAGGCTAATAACAGTTATTTTCATATATCAACTCCAATAACTCTTTTGTTGGTCTCTGATCTCCGATGACTGGTGTGAATAGGGTGATATACCTGCAAAAGACACTCTAATGCTAAAGTCAGTTCTCAAATATCAGAGATTTATGTGATGGTTATCTTTCTCTCTTTGTTAGAGAAAATATGTAAAGTACATTTAACGTACCTTTTGTCAACATACCTTTTGTCAGAGGAGAAAATCTAAAACACATGAAAGCTGTTCTACTATCAAATATTCTCTACTATAAGAAGAATGACACTGATTCCAAAGTAGGTGATGATGGAAATGGCCGAAATCTTGCCGATTTGGATGACTGACAACTAGTATATGCCGTGCACTTGTGCTGGCCGAATAGTATATACACCAATCAAAATATAAAAACTTTATTATTGACATTTTCTTATTAATATGTCTTTCTAAATATTTCATCACCGTCCCTTTTATCATTTATAAACAGATTCGTGCTCTTTTGATTTCGTGTACATCTCATCAATGTATCCAATGTAACCTTTCATATCATATTACCTTTGAAATTCAACTCCAACATAAAAAATTGATCAAAATGTTGTATATCTCTACTTCCACTTTGCTATAAGTGCATAATTAGATAATTATACATCCTTTATACTTAGTCCACTTCTTTCTTTGGGTTTATATATCCTTATTCATTTTATTCATAACATTTTATTTCCTTTCGACTTTATTTTCATAACAATTGTTTTTGTACTTTTTTTTAATTTATTTTAGCACTGAGACTTTAGAAAGGATAAAACAAAAAGAGGTGAGGACAATGCCTTCTATTTCTCATTTGTATCTCATCTTTAATCAACTCTACATTCTCTTTCTTTTGACTTACTACGTGTGTGCATGAACTTTGGTCGTATCACCCAATATTCCACATTTTTGCATCATCTCAGGTCCCTATCACTTGTTTAAAGTATTGTAGACTTACTTTAAATTGTGTTAGAAGTATTATTGGGTGCTTCTGGGTTCAATTAAAATTTAGTTGGTATTTACACCTATCATCCTAAGCTGAACATGAATCAGACTAAAACTGAGTGATGCACGTGATCCCACCAAACCCAAAAATTTCAATAAATCCATATCAATTGGTTGCGAATCAATCCATTCCCACTTACCTAACTCTAAGGATCACAAACTCTAGAAACCCAATATGGTTGTCATCCTTTTTCCCAAAGAAGAAAACCAAAAGCCAACTATTAATTTTGAAATCCTTCACTTGATCACTTGATTTGGATTCCAACTTACTGATAATTTATTTGCATTGGATTGAGTTCACATGACAAAATCTCATATATGTGTTCACTTCTAGCTGTAGCTTGTTTTAATAATCCCTTTTAAGACATGTATATGTATATAGAGATAACTGACTTTAAGAATTAGAATATTTTGAAATACTAAAAAATTACGACGACATAAATGTAAATGACTTTTTTTTATAAAATTCACTTAGATAGAAGCACCTTAGATAAAAAAGAGTCGTTCATAAAATGCCATAATAATAGCTTAATGTCTTCATACACAACTATGTTTTAATTATTGCTCTAGCAACATGGATTGTTATCATATCATAGAATCATCAATACATATATATAATAATAATATAAGTGTGTCCATATATAGATATATATTGAAAAAGAGAATTTAACGACGTAAGAGATCACTTGGTCGGTCTAATGAGCAATCGAAAAAGTAGTAATAATGCATTTAGCCGCTGGCTAATTGGATAGGTAGTTGGCTAATATTATATTTTCATCACCTGCATTCACCAAAAGCAAAGCATTATTATTCAAATAAAGCTTTTATACGATTATGAGGTAATCATCAAATTCAAAAGTTTCAAAATCTGGACGAATATGCATGCAGTGTTAATCAAAAGCTGCAAAATTAGAAGTTGAAAACTGAAATGAAGAAAATGATAAGGTAGTAGAAGTAGAATGGAACATACCCAAGATGAAGAATCTTCTTATCTGACTGAGGGTAAACAGATCCACCCTCCATCATGTTTGGATTGAAGAAGTTACGAGAAGCTAATGCCTGAATGGCATTCAGCTCTGGTCCAGAAACCATGTTTACTTGCTGAATCCTCTCAACGTCAGTTATCTATAAATTTTTAATATTCTTTTTTTGTCAGAACAATCTCATCTGTTTCATTAAGATCAAAGGAAAAAGGAAAAGCAAAATCATGCATCCACTTTTTTTTTTTCTTCATTACTTAATATTCTCATATGAATCAAAACACTAAAATTGTGGATTCATGTTTCCAAAGAAACATCGTTCATTAATGTAGACGGTTTTACCTTGATTAATCTAGGTAATTGAAGGGAGAAAAAGAAAACTGTATCAACTTACCTTAGTCCGAAGGCAAAGATTTTCATTTTCCAGTTCAATTTCCTAACCGATAATAATGCATGCTATCAGTTACCAGTCAGATTAATGAAGATAATATTGAAGAATTAGTTCACGAATTACCCTTTTCTGGAAGTATTCAATTTCTGCCAGTAGCATCTCATGCTGAGTAGTTAGAGAAAAAAGGGAAAAAAGTAACAAGACATTATTAGCAAATAGAGGGCCACAAGATTCGATCACTGCATGCGTAATAATAATCACTATGATGCAAGAAAGGAAAATCGCGAAAATGGTGAGTTTATATGTGTATGCTGTTACTTTTATTTATGTATGCATGTTAACGCTTTAGACAACACAATTTAAAGGGACAAATTTTCTAGAGGAAAAATCTCAATTATAAAAGCTAGAAGTAGCTTAAGATTTAGTTCATAAATAATCTTACTTTCTTAGATCTGATTCTAGTGATTCCTCTTTCAAGTCTATTCTCCAACTGCTTAAGTTCCTTCACAGTCAGTGTGCTTAAAGCATCACCCATTAGGTGCCTGCAAAAAGTGTCATGCGTGGATCAATAGATGAAACAACATGCATTTATTTGTTACTACAAAATAACTAATCAGGTATGGAAATAGGTGCTATAACTAGATACCAACCTAAAAATCATCTCTAAAATTTAGTGATTGGCAATTTAATAAGAAATGAAACATAATTTGGAAGAGTGTAAGAGTGTATGGATGGTCATCATTTGGACATTGCAGGAACAAGAAATTTTGTTATTTTTATAAATAAAATGGTTGATGCAGAAGAAGTATTTAGTATAGCAAGGTTGAAGGTGTGGACCTGAATTAGAAACAAGTACCTCAAGCTCTGATTTGTATTTTAATCTAGTCTATTGTATAAGGTCAATGTATAAGTATATATAAATCATAACAACCAAAGATGTGAGTAAGGATACACATATTGTGATATGTAGGTTGGAGATTTGGGAGGATGAAATGTAGATAAGATTAGGTAGAAAAACGCAAACACAATTCAAAGAGTGGAGGTTGATAGGAATAAGTGGGAAGTAGAGTATTAAATACAGACAGAAAATGACATATGAGAGTATTGGTGGATTCTAGGAAAAATGTTGCTAGTTTTTATTAAATAGAGTGTTAAAAGACAAACAGAAAATGACATAGGAGAATATTAGTGATTTCTTAAAGAAAGGTTGCTAGTTTTTATTTTGCAGGACAAAGAATACCATATTCAAATCTTAGAAGGAAAAAAAAGGTAATTTATATATGCTAACCAAGGTTGGGATCAAACAAACAAGAATGTCAAGTATGCATTTGATTAACAACAAAGTCAGACAAAACATGAAACTAAACCAATTGGAGCATATACCATAAAAAAAACTACCGTACAAAAACTTTCAAAGTGACATTCCGAATATTGGAACTTGGAAGTAGTAAACAAGATCATTCAAAGCATATATATGTTAGAAAGCAAAGTAAGTTTGCATTGATTAAAATAGAATGACATATGGGAGGAGATGGCAATATTAACATTGTAATTGGAGTGATAAATGATGGTGGTATCTAACTAGAAAAGTTAATGCCTCTAGTATAAGAAAACTATGTTTGTTGAGGAAGCTAACTCTTATATTTCTATTGTAAATATTGTGTAAAATGATTGGAACATCCGTATGTATTCTATTTAGCAATAAATATATTTTTATCTGATAAAAAGGTCAGGTCCCTCAAAAGTATAAGAGAATCAAGCCCCATATCCATTCTAATTTTTCTAAGAAGGATTAAGAGAAACAAGCAACATGATAATAGTAAAAAATCACCTGTTTGAATTTTGCAGCATCTGTATTTGCTGTCTCAGCTTTGCAGATTCTTGTTGATAATACTGTTTTACAATGACACAGAAGACTATAAGTAATTCAATAGATTAGTTAACGTAATTCAGTATAACCCAACCAACATAATTTCTCAGTTCAGTAAGAATAAAATCTCGAATCCAAGATTTCATGAAGCAAAATGAATTTTTACACTAAACAATAAGCACTTTAAGAATAGAGAAATAAGAAGAAAAAAAGATAAATTTCATTGATTAAAATTAACTTATATAGCCCAAACTAATTAAATTTCATTAACAGTCATATTAATGAGATGAATAGTGCATGAAATGACCTGAGCATTGATTTCGGTGGTAGTGCTGGTACTTGAATGATCTGAACATGCCTTTTTGTACCTCTCAATTGTTGATCGTATGCTGCAAACACAAACGCCAAAATAGAAAAAAATCATGTACTATTTTGGTTGAAAGTGCATTTGCATAATTCATTATTCTGCATTCACAGATTCTTGTTATTCTTATTTTCACTTCATCTGTAGTTGAATGGGGTTGGAAGGATCGGATTTCAGATATTTTTAGACCTGATTTGCTCATTCAAGTATAATTATATTAAATTCCTTTAATAAGGGAAGTTTCTTTTTCAACTTGACTAATCTGATTCACTATCATCACATAGTTGGTTACACTTAAAAAAGTATGCTATTTAGTTATGAGCCATATAAGTTAGAAATGATCAGTCTGAAAATATGTAGTAGCAAGTCATCTTTCATAATAATAAGTTATAAATATCAACAATATATATATATATATATATATATATATATATATATATATATATATATATATATATATATATAAATTTAAATAATATATAATATATATGT
>Ga0099825_1006013_pt1 | contig 15353 bp, 12 predicted proteins | sample SiratroredBW_FD_76838 | JGI IMG/M metagenome (GOLD analysis project Ga0099825, IMG submission 76838) | Root nodule microbial communities of legume samples collected from California, USA - Siratro red BW | ecosystem: Host-associated > Plants > Roots > Nodule | place: USA: California | collected... | reverse complement strand
TGTTGAAGATGAATTCCATGTTTTTGGTAGTGTAAGGTGAGTGAAGATTAAGCATTCCTTGATAATTTTCCTTTCCTTTCTAAAAGAATAATATTTACAAACTAAAACAAAGAACTGAAATTTTGAACATTTCACAACCTGTTTATCCATAATACACGTTCTTCTTTTATCGGCATCCATAATACACGTAATGCATGTCTTTCTCTAAAGGGTCCAACTTTTTCGATTCATGTATGTGTTTGAAGTAAAGACGTTATTATTCTTGAATTGGGTGCATTCTCCGGAGTTCAGAGTATATCAAGTATGAAAAGGTATGTCTGGACTTAGATGGGCTTCTTCCTTCTGTTATTGTAGTTTCATGAGATTTTATTATTTGTTGTCTTGATGATCTTCATGCATTAGATGGAATGTTTAGCTGGTGAAATGTAATGATAAATTTGTCGGTAATGTATTATATGCTGTTATTTAGAAGCTTTTATTTATTTATCACTTTCTTTTAGTAATTAATTCTTATTTCTTGCTGAGATATCGTATTGTTTCCTCCTTTAACAGGTACCATGTTGATGGGGTTTTCTTCACCTTCTTATCTTATCCTTCTTTCTCATGTGGACAATTGATAGGCCTATAAGAAAGAAATTGTTCCCTTTAATTTCTCCTGAATTGTACGTTTAACTGCATGCAATGAGAAACAAGAATGCCACCGGTCAATGCATTGTTATGAAAATCTGAGATGTTGTTGGTGTGACCCAATTTATGATGTGTGCTACTGCAATTACATGTAGTTGATGTGAGTGCTAACAGGTTAGATTTCATCTCTGTGGTCATACATCTTGCTGTCAGTTCATAGTACTCAGTTGCAGAAATACATATTCCAGTACATTTCCTCCTTTTGTTCCCTTTTACAAAGTTATCCCAATTTTTGTGGCATTGTGTTTATTATAAATCTGTTGTAACCAGTGTTGTTAAAGGACATATGCTGATTCCTCCTAAAATTACAAAATCTCACAGTACGCAATGACCAAGCAAGTCAAGGTATTAGTATGTCAAACTAAAATTGAAAATCTTGCACTTAATGACAAGGTCCTCAAATGAAGACCCTTTAAAAAAAATTAGCGTATGCCGCTTGATGTGGCAAGTACACGGTATTCTTTAGTAAAAGGCGAAAGAATAGTTCGCTATGTACTTATCACACGGCTCCATGCTGAACAAAGAGAATTTAGTTACATTTTATAGCAAAGAATTTAGTTAAACTTCAAATGTTTCTGATGTGGACTTTGTTAAGAAACACTCAACCATAAACACTTGGTCATTTGTATACAGGAACACTTTATCCTTCATGTAATTTTACTGTCTTTCCTGTTACTTTCTTTAATATCTAAAAGCAGAGGTAGGAGAAACTATACTATAGCTTAACTAAACTTGGTCTACAAGAAGATTTGCTCCTGAATTTTTTGTAGTATACTAGAAAATGTGAACGAGAGTACTGGGTCATTTTTTGGTACTCTACACTTCAATCTTGTCTTTAATCTAGTTTCGAAGCTGCATGCAGAATTTATTTTGGATTTGGTTCCCTACTTGAATTCTTGGACTTTTTTCTTGATTTTTTATCCTCTATGATCTTTGTGGATTGATAAATAATTATTTTTTTAAAAGTCTCTTTGATTACATGCCGTTTGTATGAATTTAGTTAAGTTATGTAACTTGTGTTCTACTACGTGACAGGTAGGTTTCTTTTATTTCTTGTGATTGTGAAAGGCTAAAGCTGATACTCCCATCCATCTTTGTAACCTGTATTCACGTGTTATTGGTAGAGATGTTAAAGATGAATTCCATATTTTTGGTAGTGTAAGAAGGTGAGTGAAGGTTAAACATTCCAGGATAATTTTGTTTTCCTTTTTAAAAACATAATATTTACAAATTAAAACAAAGAACTGAAATCTTGAACATTTCACAACCTATTTATCCATAATACACATAGTGCATGTCTTCCTCTAAAGGGTCCAACTTTTTCAATTCATGTATGTGATTGAAGTAAACTCATTATTATTCTTGAATTGGGTGCATTTTCTGGAGTTACGAGTATATCAAGCATGACAATGCTCTCTGGACTTAGATGTGCTTTCTTCCCTTCTGTTACTGTAGTTTCATGAGAATTTTTTTCTTCTCATATTAACTTTGTGGAATGACTCTAATCTATTTGATGTATAAAGAACTCTATGTGGTTAACAGAGGATAACACCTTAAAGTTAGCATTGTTACATTTTAGTGAATTAGGTCATCAAGCACTGTTTTCTCAAACAGCTTTTTCAACTTTTCAGTTTCTTCACCAGTTCAAGAGTTTTCAAACTGGGTTTGTATCCATATCCTTTGTACTACCTTTGATTACATTGTAATAATATGTTATTAACAAAGTGTGTGAGTCTGTAAGAGACCTCCTGATTATCCCTTAATTGACTTTGATGATCACAGAGATGCACAAGATGATGATATTCATGCATTAGATACTACGCTTAGCTCTTGAAATGTAATGATAATTTGTTACTAATGTATGACATGCTGTTCTTTAGAAGCTTTTATTTATTTACCACTTTCTTTAGTAATTAATTCTTATTTCTTGCTGATGTAGTATTGTTTTCTCCTTTGTCAGTTAACATGTTGATGGGGTTTTCTTCACCTTCTTATCTTATCCTTCTTTCTCATTTGTACAGTTGATAGGCCTATCAGAAAGAAATTGCTCCCTTCAAGATTAGATTCGTAATATATCTTGCTGTCACTTCATAGTTCTCAGTTACCGAAAATAGATATTCTAGTTCATTTCCTCCTTTTGTTCCCTTTACAGAGTTTCCAAAGTTATCTTAATTTGTGACATTTTGTGTTTATTATAAATCTGTTGTAACCAGTGTGTTTAATGTACATATATGCTGACCTATTTTTGTTTTTGAGAAATAAGTTGCTCTGTCTCATGCCAGAATTATAAATCTTCTTTTTCCAGTTTAAATCTGTAAAGCCACCCCAATTGTCTCACTATGCAATGACTAAGCCAAGTCTTTCCCAAGTCTAGTATTGAAATAAACTTTAGAGTGCTAGTATTGAAACAAATTTTAGGTATTTTGATAAGATTATAAAAAAAATTTATATTTATATAACAAATTCTGCATAGTTTAGATATTGAGACTAAGAAAATAGGAACCTACTGAAAAAATACCTAATACAAACTACAAAAATCCTTAAAGAACATTGGGTAAATTTACAGAAGTATCTATGACACTAGAAAGACTTATTACTCCTCAGAATATTTAATTCAACATAAATCCATATAATATAAAACTTAGTAATAAAAATAGTAAATTTTAACTAAATGGCAAGGTCCCTTTTAAAAGGACCCTTTCAAAAATTGGCGTATGCCGCTTAATGTGACAAGTACACGGTATTCTTTAGTAAAAGGCGAAAGAATAGTTCGCTATGTACTTAACACACGGCTCCGTGCCTTAAAGTGCAGAATTCAGCTCTGTTTTATAGCATAGAATTGAGTTCAACTTCAAATGTTTCTGATGTGGGCTTTGTTAGGAAACATACAGCCACAAACACAATGCTTCAACTTCCTCATTTGTATACAGGAATACTTTATCTTTCATAAAATTTTACTGTCATTCTGTTACTTTTTTTAATATCTCAAAGCAGAGGTGGAAGAAACTAGGCCATAATTTAACTGAACTTGGCCTGCCAGAAGATTTGCTCCTGCAATTTTTTGTAGTATACTAGAAAATGTGAAGGAGACTATTGGGCTGCTTAGTTATTTACCTTGTTCTCCTTCTGATTTTTCTTTCATTCCAGTTTGTTTTTCCCTGACCCAAAGTCTTTCGAACTATGATTTTGTTGTGTGTATATATATATATATAGCATGCAATGAGAAACAAAAATGTCAACCTGTGAATGCATTGTTATGTAAATCTTTGTCAGGTGGGTTTGTTGGTGTGGCCCAATCCTTACAGGTTAGATTTCCTCTCTATATCTCACTGACAGTTCATAGTTCACAGTTACAGAAATAGATATTCCAGTTCCTTTCCTCCTCCTTTTACAAAGTTTATTCAATTTTTGTAGCGTTTTGTATTTGTTATAAAAAATTTCACTTTGTTATAAAAAATTTCACTTAATTAGTGGGAAGGTCCTCTATTGAGGACCCTTTCCAAAAATTGGCGTATGCCGCTTAATGTGACAAGCACACGGTATTCTTTAGTAAAAGGCGAAAGAATAGTTCGCTATGTACTTATCACACGGTTCCGTGCATTGAGAAGTAGAATTTAGCTTCATTTTATAGCATAGATCTGAGTTCAACTTGAAATGTTTTTGATGTGGGCTTTGTTAGGAAACACTCAGTCACAAACACAATGCTTCAACTTTTTCATTTGTATACAAGAATACTTTTATCTTTCATTTAATTTTACTGTCTTTCCTGTTACTTTCTTTAATATCTCAAAAAGCAGAGAGGTAGAAGAAACAGACCATAGTTGAACTGAACTTGGCCTGCCAGAAGATTTGCTCCTGCATTTGTTGTAGTATAGGATAACCCTGTGTGCTAATGATGTTTCACACATAAGCATGTATTTCTCTATATGCCAAATTTTAGCTTCATGTCTAGGATTGAGTCAATCAACCATTGTTGATGAATTGGGAGTATTTTCTGTATTTATGGGGTAACAAAATGTGAAGAGGCTATGTCTGGGCCTGAACGTTGTAGAAATAAATTAAAATTATGAATTGCTTGTTTAGAAGGTACTTGTTTTGTAATAAGTAACAAACATTCATCAAACTTTTTAATATCACGGTGTTATTTGCTATGAGATTTGTTACGAAATGGTTTCCATTCCATATACACAAAAGATCATAATTATGTAATCTTGATTTCCATAAAATAATTGAAAAAGGTTCCCCCTAATCACTCATTAATTCATAATAATAACTAGTATGCGCCTTATTGCACTGTTTTCTGATAGTTAAATTGTATTGAAATAAATAAAAGATACCCACAGAAATTTTATAAATTATAATTAACAATAAACAAACAATGGTTTGGGCCAGTCATTTAATCTACTAAATTAAAATTTAATGGTTTAACGGCAATGAAATTGTCAAAAAAAAGAACAGTACTGATTGACTCTGGGTTAATAAGGTGTTAATATAGTAACTTTATAATATTAAAATAATTAAAATGAAATATGATTGCATGAATTCATAATATTCAAAATAAATATAAAAATCAAACCAGATGGAAAATTAACCATTACAAGTTTGTATTTTTATTTTTTAAAAATAAAAAAATACCGTCTTTAAGTTGTTCTAATTTTCTTTTGCACATTTTTACATCAGATCTCTTGCTAAATACAAGAACAGTTAGATTTTAATTTTTTTTCTTTGTATCTCACATAGACAAAACATAAGTGTGAGTTTGTGTTTAGCATGAAAAGATAATGCAGGAATTCTTGTTTTGAGAAGCCACAGTTTATTGCTTTTTTACTCTCAACATAATACACATCTTCAATACAATATCTAAATGGAAACCAAATTTGTTATTTGGATATGCATCAGCTTCCACTATCAATATGTAACATGACATCTACATTCACGTGTCACAATTTAAACATTTGACAAATAGTATCCACAATTACTGAGAAAAATGTTGAGGATAAGACGCATCAACGAAAGATATTTCTTTTCTTTCCATTAGATAATGATGGCTTCACCCTAAAGATTCAAAAAGTGAAGACAACAGCACTGGTTTGGTTATGCAACAGCTTTCTACATCACCGCACCAATCACTGCAAATGGTGAGAGCTGCAAAATTGAAAGAAGGACTACAACAAAAAAGAAAATAGAAATCAAAGACTTGATATTTAAAAGAAGTTTCTGCAGAATTCATTCAATAGATTTTCACTTTTTCGTTAACCTCGATATTAGTGCCAATCGAGCATTGATATTATATTTATGCTCATTAGTTTTTTGCACGTCTGGCTAATGGTCAAATTGGTGCCGTTGATTGAGGTTTAGCAAAAGCTGAGTGGAGAATCTTTAAGATTCCGGAACATTTCATTATTTTACTACTCATGTTAGTTATATTATAATCACATTGATCTTTAACAAATGTTATATTTGTTAATTATGTATGCTAATTTTGTCAATTATTTAATGGTTGCTTCGTATTAAACGTCAACGCTCACCTCATGAGTGCAGGCCATAAGTTCATACATAGAAATTATATTAAACACATAAATCACTTCACAATATTTGAAAGAAAGCACAACAGATGTCATAAAGAAACAAAGAAAGAGATATGATGCAAAAAATAGAGTGCAAGTAAGAAGAAAAAGTACATGTATTACAGATAAATTGAAAATGCAAGTTGGTGTATATTAGGTATATGTAGATATAGTTTTGTCATGGTTCCCACTTCCCACGTTTAGGCTTATAGCTCAATATCTGAGCTGTGTTAATGGCAGGCCGTTTTGGTGGTTACTCTTCCGTTGTCCACGGAAGCATTCAAGTCAAACCCTTTTTGTCCAAATCCAAAACCGCATCTTTAAGCCTTGGATTGAATCAAAGCTTATCACTCCCCTCCTTTGCCAAACTTGTCTCTTTTCTTCAAAAGCTTATTTTATTTGCATTTGCATATGAAGAACGAAAGATGTTTCATTCATCAGAGAACAAGTATGCAGTGTGATTTTCTTCGTTGTCATGTTGCAACTTTCAATTCAAATCAATGCACTCCTCGGTAGAAATAGTATCTGTGTGAGCATTTGACAGTAATACTTCATCATAATCATAGGAATGGAGCTGAGACGTGAGAAGTTAGTGAGGTGAATTCAATACCCGGTTCTTTTTATTATTCTTCTTCATTCAGTTTATTCCCATTTTTACAACTTTGATCAGATTTTATTGGTGGTTTTGAAAACTCACAGGTTCTCCAATGATGGAAAACAGACTCTTGAACTTCCTTGGGAAAAGCTAGACTCTCACAAACACCATGAGAAGACATTCACAGTCTATCCAGAAGGCAAAATGAGTATTGGTGACAAGAACAGAATGAGTATCAGAATTCCCTCGCTTGCAAAGTTTAAGGTTTTCCCAGAAAACCATGAGCCGTGGAAGAAGAAAATTCTTGATCCTGGCAGTGATGCAATTTTGGAGTGGAACCGGGCTTTCCTGTTTTCTTGCATTTTGGCACTGTTTGTTGATCCACTGTTTTTCTACCTTCCATCAGTAGCAAATGATGGGAAATCATCGTGTATGGCTACTGATTTGAATATAGGAATTGTTGTGACATGTTTCCGGACATTTGCTGATGTTTTCTATATGCTCAACATGGCCATCAAGTTCAGAACTGCCTATGTATCACCGAGTTCTAGGGTGTTTGGAAGGGGTGAGCTTGTTATGGATCCTAGGCTCATTGCAAGGCGATATTTGAGATCAGAGTTCTTCCTAGATCTTGTTGCTACACTACCTCTTCCCCAGGTATCACAAATGCTTCTGCTTTAATAGTCTCATGTTGTATTCATGAATAGTCCCACATCGAATAGAGACTAAATGTGTTTCTGTTTGAACTTGAATTCAACTTCTTTCTTCCTTCTCCATTTCGGAAAGTAGGAAAAATTGCAAATTTAATGTTTGAATGACATGTCTTTTCTTTGTTGACAGATTGTGATTTGGTTTATTATGCCAGCAATCAGAAGCTCTCATGCTGATCATACCAACAATGCACTTGTACTTATTGTTCTGCTTCAATATGTCCCCAGATTATATTTGATTTTCCCATTAAGTTCTCAGATTATTAAAGCCACTGGTGTAGTTACAAAGACGGCTTGGGCTGGGGCTGCTTACAATCTTTTGCTTTACATGCTAGCTAGTCATGTATGTTATGTATTCTTCAATCACAAATTGTCTTTCATAATTAAAAATTAGTTGTTATCTCAGATTTTTAATTATTCATTACTCCCTTTTTGTAGGTGTTGGGGGCTTCATGGTATTTGTTATCAATTGAAAGGCATGCTACTTGCTGGAAATCTGAATGCAGAAATGAAAGCCTCCCTGTAAAATGTGCTCTTAAGTACTTAGATTGCAGTACTTTAAACCACGATGATCGCATGAAGTGGGTAAACAATACTTCTGTGTTTGATAACTGCAATCCTGAAAGTAGCACCAATTTCAACTATGGAATTTTCGCAAGTGCAGTGGAGAATAACGTTATCTCCTCTGTGTTTATAGAGAAGTATCTCTATTGTCTGTGGTGGGGCTTGCAGAACTTAAGGTTTGTTCTGCAACTGTCTTTTAACCATATCTGCTTTGACTATAAGAGTATCGCAAGATGATGATATTGCACTCTCATTACAAGCCAAAAAGATTTGGTTCTTCAGTTAATCTTTTTCCTTTCTGTATTTTCAGTTCCTATGGCCAGAGTTTGACCACAAGCACATTCGTTGGGGAAACTGCATTTGCAATACTCATAGCTATTCTGGGTCTGGTTTTGTTTGCCCACTTAATTGGTAACATGCAGGTAATTAGGATCTTCAAATCCACGAAACTCTACTTTCAAAAATAATTTATTTGCAACATTAAGTTCTGTAGCTTCTACGCTTCTTTGCATTTCTATTACTTGAACAAGTAACATCCACCACACTTTTTACGTTTTACCAAAACCACTACATTATGAATTCTTTTTTCTTCAACAAGAACTCTGAAACAGTTGCAATGGTTTGTGATCTTTGTCATTCTCATCTCAGAAAGAGTTAATACCATCATCAAACAAGTTAGATTAAAGAAAAGAAAATCTTCAATTTACATGAACAACTAAATAAGACCAAAGGTTAATACCAAATTGTTGACTATAACCTCAGCATCCTCAATTTATATGAACACCTAAGAATGCTCAATTCAGTGCAGACCTATTTGCAATCTATTACTGTGAGGCTAGAAGAATGGAGGCTCAAGCGACGTGACACTGAAGAGTGGATGAGCCACCGTCAGCTCCCACAAAATCTGAGAGAGCGTGTCCGAAGATTTGTTCAATACAAGTGGCTTGCAACTCGCGGGGTTGATGAAGAAACAATCCTACGTGGCCTGCCTATTGACCTACGTAGAGATATCCAACGCCATCTTTGCTTGGACCTTGTTCGACGTGTAAGTTTTCTCACAATAAATATTCATCTATCATACTATGCTCTCATCAACATCAAGAAATGTGCAATTGTTTAACTCATCCATGCATAAAGACTACACGTAAAATCTGATAGGTATAAATGTGAATCTAAGTCCTACATTGAGTAGAAATTAGTAAGTTGAGCAAGTGTAAGAAAGAACACCCATGAACCTAATGTCTTAAGGTTTTGGATTGAAGGTGGTATCATTCTTTTGTGTGAGTCTCACTCATATCTCAAATTGTTTGAGATCTCCTTAGTGTTTCTCCTCTCGGGTTTCCCAGCAAAATGATACTGTGTATAACTATCTTCTATGATAAATACACATCATGTAATGGCTTCTTTTCCACCAACTGCAGGTTCCTTTTTTCTCGCAAATGGATGATCAGCTACTTGATGCAATATGCGAGAGATTGGTATCATCCTTGAGTACTCAAGGTACGTACATAGTCAGAGAAGGAGATCCGGTTACAGAGATGCTCTTTATCATCAGAGGGAGACTTGAAAGTTCAACCACAAATGGAGGCAGAACTGGTTTCTTCAACTCCATTACCTTGAGGCCTGGTGATTTCTGTGGAGAAGAGCTACTTGCTTGGGCATTGCTTCCAAAATCCACTCTCAACTTACCTTCTTCTACAAGAACTGTTAAAGCCCTTGTAGAAGTTGAAGCCTTTGCACTAAGAGCAGAAGATCTTAAATTTGTGGCCAATCAGTTTAGACGTCTCCACAGCAAGAAGTTACAGCACACTTTCCGTTTCTACTCTCACCATTGGAGGACATGGGCAACATGCTTCATTCAGGCTGCTTGGCGCCGGTTCAAGAAGAGAATGTTGGCCAAGAGCCTTAGCTTGAGGGAATGCCAGTCCTTCAACCACGATGAACATAATGAAGAAGAGCACAGTGCAGTGACTTCAAGCACTGCACAAGTAAAACAAAACTTAGGTGTCACTATACTGGCTTCAAGGTTTGCTGCAAACACAAAGAGAGGAGTTCAGAAGATCAAGGATGTAGAGCTGCCCAAGTTGCAAAAGCCTGAAGAGCCAGACTTTTCAGTAGAGCCTGATGATGATTAGTTCAGCACTGCTATGTCTAGAGTTCCATGACCATCTTTGAGAGTTAAAAATCATTATTCCTCACACAAATAATTCGGGTCCATAACTACAATACTTGTGCATTATTTGTTTGTTGATGGAGAAGCTTTCAGGTTTTCTCTTAGCCTGACCTTCTTTTTGGGGTGGTACAGCTCTTAGCCTATACTTCACCACTTGCTTTATTATGTGTGATCATATCTCAGTGAACATAGTTGATGTCAATACGCATCAACTTCTAGCAAGAAGTTGCCTTTTTGTGTTTGAAGCTAGGTACATCTTCACAAAAAACGATTTTTATCTTGTATATTACAGTTACCTGACATGCCACCTGTATATTACACTTCACATTGTTCTTGCTTGTATACTTTTCTACTTGTTCCCGTCTTACCACATAGTTCTGATTCTTGCTTTTCCCTTTTCATTGTAATTTAAATATACAATTTATTTTGATTACTGTGAAGACTTAAAGAATTGTCATAACGATTTTTGAAGTTATATTCTGACTAAAAGGATTTAGCAGATGAGATTGGCAAACCACTTGTGAAGGCAAAAATTTATATTATTAATTCCCCAGCTTTATGCGGGGTGTTCAATATTATGACCGACATATCCATCCAAAGAAATGGGCCTATTTTGTACTTGCTTGCTATTGGCAGTTGGATAAGTTATGGCATCAACAGATTCAGCACCATCAACTTTTTGGGTCAGTGATATTAATCTCACACATTAGAAATCGGTTTTAAGAACGTGAATCTATTGGAGGGACCACTTCAGAAAATGATCAAGCCACTTAAGCTTGTCTCCACCATTTGCCTGCCGACACCATTTTATTTACCCGGTTATAGCCATGCAATTAAAACACAAGAAAATTGCCAAAGTAACAGAGAACAAAGGGATGGGGAAGAGTTGGAAGAATAAAATTTATTGTTTAATTAGATAACAATGAATGTACAGAAAGATGTCCTGTATTACACACTCTATTTACCATGAAGGCACCTCTGATTCGACATATATCAAGCTAGATGCACTACACCCAGACATTTGGAAACAGAACTTCCAGTACCCAATAACACAATAAAGAAAATTGAAGACTTTATACACTTCCTATACCAGTAAACAATAATTCAATACCTGTAAGAGTACAATGTGAGTAGTGCCTATAAGAAATACTTGCGATGAATCGTGTGAATGCAAAATGGATATAGAGTTGGATAACTGAGGAACCTTGCTTCAGTACTTGCAATCAATTATGTGTTTGATAGACCTGTACTGCGAATTTTTGAAAGAAAGTAAGGATTTAACTATACTTCATTGTTCATTTTTGTTGCTGGACTGCAACTTGGCTGATAAACCAGTAGAAGGTGTTTTCCATTTATAGTCTCTTTTAGGCTGTTTTGAATGAAAACTAGCTCATCTGCTCTCCAATCAAATCAAGCCCCACAAGGAGGAAGGTCACCCCTTGGAAAAGTAGAAAGTAGAAGTGAACTCCTTGTGCAGATAACAGACTCCTGATAGAAGCTGTGAGAAGGAGGAATGCCAAAGTTAGCTCCTTTTTATATATCTTATTAGTTTTCTTGACAGTTGTTGGAGCTGCTTCTTTGTGCTCCACAAACTTTTGTGACTCTATAAGGTCACTGTCGGAAGCTCCTTTATGAATCTTTTGTCGTTCTATTGACTTGGTTTCCCTTTCTTCAGCAGCCAGTAAATCAGACTCTGATGACCTGCCAGCTTTCTTTGTGACAACCCATTCATAGGAGCTGCCTAATTGGAAAAGCCCAGATACCATTGCATTGAATTTGGTGACGGACATGGTGTTTTCGAAAAGGAGGTAGGGAACAATGAAAGGAAAAGATTTTGGAGCAGGAAGAATGTTAAGAAGTGACATACATACAGGCACATAGCAGATCACCCACAAGGGAAGCTCTGCCTCTGGTACAAACATGGTTAGAGGAAGAATTATGCAAAATAAGGTGAAGGAGTAAAAGGGAAGGATCAGTTTCCTCAACAGAAAAAATAGCAGGATTAAGTTTGCTTTCTTCCATGCAGACACCTGCAGTTAAAGAGAATTTTAAAGTTTTTATGCAGTGCATATTATAAACCACAATCCTAAGTTATCAGAATATGTTTTTCTTCATCACTACTCTAATTAGTACTTCAAGATGAGTATCAGATATACCTTAGATTTCACAATTGCCGGAAGACACAACCTAAAAAGTTGCATGGGACCTGAATGCCAGCGGTGTTGCTGCTTCCTATAAGCTTCATATGACTCAGGAACTTCACACGGTACCTAAAAATTTACAGATTTAAGAAATTCACGAGTACTCCAGAGATTTCAGGTGAACATAGAAGTCACAGTTCACAAAGGTGACATAACTAATCATAGCATGCATATACAAGAATACTACTCTACAAGTGCGTTATCCACTTGAAAAAGAAATGAGATATGGATGGAAAAGGTTGTTATCTATGATCACCTTTACATCATTTAGGAAGATAAATTTCCAACCATTGAGATGAGCTCGGACAGCAATGTCCATATCTTCTACAGTTGTCCTCTCTAGCCAGCCCCCAGACTCTTCTAGGGCCTTGATTCTCCAAACACCAGCGGTTCCATTGAAACCAAAAAAATTGAGAAATACCCCATTCACCTGCTGTTCTACCTCAAAATGAAAGCATAAGTTTATGTTTTGGAGACGAGTCAATAAATTCTCATCCTTGTTCACAAAAGACCATCTAGCTTGGACCAATCCTAGTTCGGGATTGTCCTGTAATAAAAAAGCATTTGCAAGATATTAAAGTATGTTAAACATGCTTTCCAATAATTTTTCTGAATATGTTAGACTTCTTCACTCAACCTTGAAATGTGGCACAGTTCGCTTAAGAAAATCAGGATTTGGTTGAAAGTCTGCATCAAAAATTGCAACAAACTCGTAGTCTTTCACATAGTCACAGCTCATTGCAGAGTTAAGATTTCCGGCTTTATATCCAGTCCTTATTAGGCGATGCCTATAGATTATATTGATTCCCTTTTGGCTCCATTTAGAGACCTCTGCCTTAATTAACCACTGTAAGCTCTCATCATCAGAATCATCAAGTACTTGAATCAGTAAACGATCCCTTGGCCAATCAATACCGCAGACTGCAGAAATAGATTGCTCATACACCTGCATAAAATCAGTGCATGCAAAGTAAGAAAATTATCTGTTTATCAAGTGAACTTATATGTTGTCACACATAATAGGAGTTAAAAATTACTCCAGTGAACAAACATCATGAGGAAACTGCTCCCTTCTTGATTACTAAGGTGGTGTCTATTTCAGAAACCGAAAATAATGATTCCAATGTCAAGTATCGACCTAGATGGAACTAGATGTCCTCATGCCAGATTATAAATTAACTTGGCTCCTATTTTCCATATATTTTTTTAACGTGCATTCATACAGTTCATAAGCATTGCAAAAAGGGTAATCCGAACATTCTAATCACTAAGTTCTATTTTATTATGACATTTGCAAAATTTATTCCTGGCTTACATAAATACAAGCTAAAACTAATATATTGAATTCGCTGCAAGATTACTGCTAAAAAAACAACTTGAGTTAGCACAAATGGAATGTAGAAGTTCGATGTAGTTCATACCTCCCTCTCATTGCACATTGGAATTTGAACCAGAACCATGGGATAATTGCTTGCAGATCCTTCAACATCGTCACTCTTGAACGGATCCCCATCAATCTTTGGCTTGACCTTCCTGTATTTGATCCAAAAGCACCCCAAACAAAGGAGCATGCGATCCACAGACTGGATAAGAAACAAAACAACACAAAATTTGGAAAGTGCCTGTATAGGAGGAGCAATGTACTCAGCACGAAACGTCAACCAAGAAACATAAGCCAAGTGGAGCAATCCTTTCAAATCAGAAGTACGAGGAATGTGCAAAGTGGGGTTCCCAAAATGCCAACCTTGAAGGTAAGCAACAACCTCAAAGGCCAGAACTGCCAAGGATGTCACTAGGAACACTCTAATGACTCCAAACAGCAACCTACCTTTTTCCAACTTGTCACTCTCACACTCACTCTCCATAGCCACCCCTTGTCCATGAATCAACCTCTTCTTAATGGCCCCCAGCAACGCCCAAAGCACAGTGGCAAACCAAGTGACACAGCCAACAGCACGGTGAGCCCTGAGAAGCAACACCCATGTGACTTGCTTAGCATTCTTGCCACGGCTTTTCTCCACTGGCCTGAATGCAGCATCTGCACCATTGATCTCCACAACAGAGAAAGTGGGGTTCTCCATTTTCACCACCACCGGTGTTCCCTTTTGTGTATCCTTGGTCCACCAATTGGAAAAGTCCAACCTTGGAGCCATTTCCACACAATGGTGAACTCACACAGATTCACACTTCACACACTGAACCACACAAGTATGTTACTCAGGGCAAGGACTCAACACACCAACTTCATCAATATTTTCTAGCACACATAGTAAAGACTAAAGGGAAAAGACTCAGATCTGGAAATTCATGAAAAACACTGCCCTAGATTCGTGGTTGCTCTTATTGGATGGAACCCTCTTGAAGGCTCAGCATTTAACAAAATGCAACACATAAAAGCCTATAACGTGAATAGAGTGAGGCTCTTTTGTACTTCCAAGGAAATCTAGAAGGCACCTAACATGGGAAAGTCACATTATGAGGGAAGGTATCAGCAGCTGTAAGACTAAGACGCTAACTTCCAAGTTGGTTTCCCTCACTAAATTCACTTACCATTCCCATCCACTTTGACTCCAAAGAAAAAAAAAAATACAAAAGAATAGCAGAACTTTTTTTCCTACAAACACCTTTCAGTCATGTTTGAGAATAGTAAACTAATTATAGAAATGCAAAACTTGATCTTTAGTTTTATTTAAACAGTTGTATCAGTTTATTTAAACAGTTGTGTCAGTGGTTACAGTGTGTTCACGGAATCCTCTAAGCTAGGCAAATTAAACTTGGACTGAGAAATTCACATGAAGGAAACATAGTTGAATGATTGACTGCAAGTAAAAGTAATAGTTTAGAGCATATTATAAT
>Ga0099825_1006011_pt1 | contig 15356 bp, 8 predicted proteins | sample SiratroredBW_FD_76838 | JGI IMG/M metagenome (GOLD analysis project Ga0099825, IMG submission 76838) | Root nodule microbial communities of legume samples collected from California, USA - Siratro red BW | ecosystem: Host-associated > Plants > Roots > Nodule | place: USA: California | collected... | reverse complement strand
CTTAATTTTTAATATATTTATATATATAAAAAAAATTTATTTTTTAATAAAAAATATAATTAATAAAACACACATATATATATATATATATATATATATATATATATATATATATATATATATGCATTAGTTTAACTGAATAATTTTACAGCTGAAAAAAATAAACTTTAAATAGGTAATTATATCATGTTTTGAGTGAATTAAAGTAAATTATTAACAATTCAGCTTTTAATATAATAATTCAATTCAATTTTTAAAAAAAAAATTATTTTAACATCAATTTAATTTAGTTTGAAATAATTTTAAATAATTATAATATGTGGATTAATTTTTTTGATTTGGTAAGATTAAGAAACAAAATGTAAAATCTAAGGGCAAAACTTATATTTATTTTGAAGTTATTAAAGATAATTCTTAAACTTTTAAACTAAGAATCCCATGTTTCAATATTAATTATGTTCAATTATGTTCAAGGTAATCAATCTTGTCTAATGGGATCTTGTGTTTTTGTATTAAGGAACAAATAGACTAATAATGCTAATTCTATTTATTAAATGGAGTTTGTTTCTTTTGTTAAACTTTAATTGGCAAACACATTAACACTCTAAATTACTCCTATTACTCATTGAAGATTAATATTATTTATTGTCCCACCAAAAGTGGTCAATCATGACATGAAATGGTATAAAAAAGTTTAACTACATATGTTAAGTATGTGATGTATAAGATTGACTTTGATTAAAGTTTGAGGTAAATTTATGAAAATTCTCCCCTCCAATATAACTAAGTTGTAGTGAAGATGAGTTACACATTCATAAAGATACCTCAACACTAAAACACAAAAGTCTTCAAAGATCTTAATAAAATAATGACATGCAACAAATGCATACTTAATAATGGTTAATGATAATTTGTTTTTATATAGGAGTCAGGTTGAATTAATATCATAACTGTTCATGAAATAAATACAAAAAGTGTAAATAAGGAAAGAAAAAAATGAGAGCAAAACTACAAAATTAGAGAATTAATATAAAGAAAATAATATAAGAGAAAAGAAGAGGTAGAATTATAAAATGAAATAAATGTCTTTAAAGGAAAAAGTCACATATAATTGTTGTGAATACTAAAGGGTATAATAAATAGTGTTTTTTATTCTTATTTTACTTATATTCTACCTAAGTAGTTGTGGAACCAATAATGTTTATCTTTCTCTCTCCATTTCTTAATTATACAAAGGAAGAAGAGTTTTTTTTAATAAACAATTGAACATTATGGAGGAAGGGTACCATATTTAAACAAGTCTAAGCAGGAATCTTGGTGTTGTTGTTTGGTCCCAATAGAAACAATATCATTGATTGAGTTTGGAAAGTTTTAGGGATGATAATAGTGGTGATTGGTAGAAAGAGTTATTATTATGATGGTTAATCAAAATTTTTATGCTTTTACATGATGTACCATTTTTTAAAACTTTGAATCTTTAACTTTTTAACTTATCCGTTGGAAATTAAACAAGCATCAAGTGTAGGAAAAAAGGAACATGGGTCCTTTGATCCAAGAGATGTGTGAAAAAGAAAGCGAGATGATGTTTGTTCCAATTTAAATTAATCCATTTTGTGAATATATTCAGATTCTTATTTTACTCACTTTTCATTTAAAAACAACCAAATTCAAGGAAGAAAAAAAATATTTGTATTAATTCAATTTTTGCATAAATGAAAAGTTTCTGTACTTGTAAAATTTTGCAGAGCTTGTTAAATTAAAATTTCTTTTGTTCAAATTTTGCTAGTTATGAGAGGTGTAAGCTAGTCTGTCTAGAAGGTTTTGATGTTTTTGATCAGTGTGGGTTGGACAATGTTAGGTAATGTTGTTTGCAGGCTAAAGATTTTCAAAACGATTAAAGTAAAAAAAAAATATTAGGGATTAAAATACACTTTTGATTTTACGAAATTGTAAATGTTATCTTGTTTTTTATGGAAATATTGCGCAGGTTAAAATCAAATATTAAATTTGATAAAATTAAATCAGATTTTGGAACATGTTTACATACCAACAACATTCTCAAATCATCCATCAAAGTTTTTTTTTTAGTAAAGTAAATAAAATATTAATGACTTTTTGTAACAAAATGATATTTAAAATGATAAAAACAAAAAATTGACTAAATAAAATAAATGTTAAACTGAATATATACTATTTTACAGGAATAAACGTATCCTATCTTTAATAAATAAAATTATTGACTTGATTGAACACATTTTAAATAATATCATAGCTCAATTAATTTATAATTTTAGTTCAGTTCATATTTATCATTCATACTTAATTAATTTTTTTAAGTAAATTATAAATTTAATTATTTTTAATTAAGTTTCTATTTTGTTCTATTAATATTCAATCTATATTTTACATTTAAGTATACTACCATCTTATTATTAGTAAAATGAGGTAATCGTTATTTCTGTATTTCCATCTTTAATAATCTTTTCTCTATAGTTTCTTTCAATTCACAGTCTATTTGTTTTCTGAGAAAGAATGACTAGATTGATGATGACTTAAAGAGAAAAAAAAAGTAATAGTTAAATTATCTCATTGAAAACAAAATTCAAATGGTAAAAGTTTAAGTATAAATAAAAAAAAATCAATTAATTTAGGAAGTTAATTAAAAAAATATTCAGTTCTATTATATTGAAATTCGAAAAAGTTGATGGAGAATAAATTATAATTAAAGGTTGAAAAAAGAGTAGGAAGGTTGGTAGGAGGTGGAGGAAGAGAAAGGCGAAAAAGGTGGTGGGAGGGGGAGAAGGCAAAATCGTTTTCAAGGGAACAGTAGAGAGAAAGAAGAGTTTGTGTCAACGTAAAATAAATGCAACTTCCTTCTCTTTTCATTCATTTTCGCTCTTTTCACTTCATTCCTTCCTTCCATTCACTCACACACATTTCATCTAATCGATTCGATCAGATCATTCCCCTTTCTAGGGTTTCTCCTTTCTCTCTCACACACACAATTCAACAAACAATTGCCAATTACATTCAACAATATCACAGTAATGGAATTCTGATGCAAACTCTTTCTCTCTTTCTTTTCTAACAATTCACTTTCTCTTCTCTGCTCCTTTCCCTCCAATCTTTCGCCTCACGTTCGATGACTGAAACTAAGGTATTATTATTATTATTATTATTATTATTATTATTATTATTATTATTATTATTATTATTATTATTTATTATTATTATTATTATTATTGTTGTTATTATTTTAACTGAATTTTCTCTTCCTTGCAATTTTGCTATTTTCTCCGGTCTAATCCGAGATCTTACTACCACGCATCGAATACGCTTTTTTGGTATTGTTTGACTGTTTGTGCGAATCTCCGTCTTCGTTATTTGATTTCATGAATTTTCCTGTATGCCAGATCTTTTGAGTGTAGATCTCTCACAAGGATTTTTGGAAGCAATTGATTGCAACTGATTTTGCTTTCTGATTTCGAAAATGTTTCACAGTAGTTTTATTTCGAGGTAATTCGGTTTTCTGATTGTGGTTGGAGTTTTGTGAGTGAAATTCTTGTAATCTAGTATGACGTTAGTGTTGTTCACGCTGGCATTGTAAGTTTTCGTTCACGTGTTTCGGTGGTGGTTTTACTTTTTGCGTTTGGGTGTGGTGTATGTGTGTTCATGTGCTTGTATTATTATTATTTGGTGATATGTGTTGATTACTCTCTGTCTTGTAGGGAAGAAGTGGGTTTTGCGTGTGGCCGGATGCCAGACAACTGTGCTTGCGGAAAGGTCTTTTATATGGATTTATGCGATTATTTTCTATACCGTTAAAAACTTTGCGTGGAGCTAGTCGGTCGTTGAGAGTAGATCAATTTTGCAGTGTAGTGAATCTATCTTCCTCACTGCAGATTGAATTGGTGAGCAAATCTCTCCCTCCTTTTTAATGATGCAGTTAGATTAGTATTCAGTCACTCATGCTGATAAGTTCTAGTGCTATGTGCGAAATCTTAGTATGTTGTGTTAGTGTTACTCATCTCATTTTTCTTTAATCTTAGGTTCCATGCCTTAGGGACAGTTATGCATATCTTTTACATGATGTGGATACGGGTACAGTTGGTGTGGTTGATCCTTCTGAGGCTGGGCCTATTATAGATACTTTGAGTAAGAAAAATCTAAATTTGACTTACATACTGAACACACACCACCATCATGATATCACTAGTGGAAATGCAGAGTTGAAAGAAAGATACGGGGCAAAGGTAAGTCCTTTAGTCAATGTTTATTATACTTTTAATTATTGTTATAAATGTGTTACAGCAAATGTGAGGAGATTTGTTTGTAACAATTCCTTGTCTTACAGGTAATTGGCTCGGAAATAGACAAGGAAAGAATTCCTGGTATTGATATTTATTTGAGTGATGGAGATAACTGGATGTTTGCAGGTCATGAAGTGCATATATTAGCTACTCCTGGTCACACTGAAGGTCATATTCATTGTCTATTTGCAATAATGATCTTAATTTTGTCTACCACTAGATATAGTTAATTGATGAGAAAATGGTTCAGATCGACTTGTTACTTTAGCTCTTTTAGTCTGCTCAACGATTTTCAGTTCCATGGGAATCTAAACTTTATATTATATTCTTTGCTGTTATATTGACTAAACTCATGGTCTTTACTTGAAGGCATACATGTTCTTCTTGGTTTAGCATGATATTATCTGGCCCTCATAGAATTCTAGTCTTTGACTTCCTTTCCCATGGCTAGATCCAGGATTTATTTTGTCAATACTATGGTGTAGGGCTTTTCTGTAAACATTTTTTGGGTTTTGCTTTGGGTAGTGCTCTAATGTTTGGCCATGCAACTAACATGCTCAAGGTGCTGCTAATTTCCTTTATATGATTTTTTTTACTTCTGCTGACCCTCACCTTTTGGATTTATTATCTGTTTGTGCTATAAGCAGGTCATGTAAGCTTCTACTTTCCAGGCTCGGCAGCAATTTTTACTGGAGACACCTTGTTCAGCTTATCATGTGGCGAGCTCTCTGAAGGAACCCCCGAACAGGTTGATTTGAATTGCATTTGTATAGTATCAGTTACATAAGGACAAACCTTTTATTTTGTCCATTTTTATGCATATATTGAGTCATAATGTTTTTGTATAAGTTGAATGTTGGATGTTGATTTCTAGATGTTATTACAAATGTACAATTTGTACAAGTCCGATACTTTGTTAGCCTGTAATGTTTTTTTATCTTTAATTATTAAGAATTTCTTCCATTTACAGATGCTATCTTCTCTTAAAAGGATCATGTCGCTGCCAGATGAAACAAGTATTTACTGCGGTCATGAATATACATTGGTTGGTTGTTTCTACTTTCATTATGTTCCCTGCTTGATTTCCAAGTCTAATTGCTGTGACCTTGACTTTGGCTTCTCAAATTTGACAGAGTAATTCAAAGTTTGCCTTGTCCGTAGAACCTCAAAACAAGGAACTTCAATCCTATGCTGCTCACGTAGCTCACATCAGAAATAAGGGTTTGCCCACGGTAATTTCCAGAACTGAACTGAACTTCTATGGATGGTTTCAACTTTCAAGTGCCCACTCTGGCGGATCTTCCTCACTAACATGTCATAACTCAACCAACATTTTTTTTTTTTTTGTGATCATTCAGAGCTAACATACCGTCGTTGATCAATTTTGATTTGAATATTGCGTTCCACTTTACCTAATTATTACTGTTTTCTTAGATTCCAACCACACTGAAGATTGAAAAGGCTTGCAATCCTTTCCTTCGCACATGGAGCATGGAAATCCGGCAAAAACTAAATATTGCAGCCACGGCAGAAGATGCAGAAGCTCTGGGTGTTATTCGGCAAGCAAAGGATAAATTTTAGAATTTCTTAATTAAATTTAAAAATTCTAAAGATACTTATTCTGTATAGATTAGGTTCATGAATCCATCAATGGAATAATATTTACTTGGTGGTATCGTAATATAATTTTTAAAATTTTCTTCGGCTTCGTTTGAAATGTAAATTAGATTTCAGTTTTGTGGCATGATGGGAATCAAAATCATGATGATGCATGGAAGAAGCTTCATCGTTGAGAAACGCGCTTGTGTTGTTAGCATATGCATATGTGAGAATGTTTGAGGAAGTGGTATTTCACTATTTTGAAACGCTGCATGTTGGCATGACAATTTTCAATGTTTCAAAGTCTAGTTTGTACAAATAAAGGCTTTACGAAATGTTAGCATAAGCCGTTCAATGTAATAATTTATATTATAAACAAACTTAAACTTATAGACCAATTATATGTAATATTTGCAATTGATATCGTATGAATTGAAACCAAAGGATAGAGGATGCAAGCATCAAAATAATGTATTTAAGCATGGATTTGATTTCAAATATTTTGTTTATATGTATGATATCTGGTAGTGGTCATTGGCCGTAGTACCGACTTCTTCACATTCCCTCTCCTTTAGAAGGTCAGTAAGTTGCGTAACTTTTTGAGACTTCTGGAGTATGGTGGGTTGTTACTCTCGCACTTTAAGTCGATGGATGGATTCACCTAAAACCCGAATCTTCAACCGCTTGTGCATTAATCGCCACTCTTGGAAGAAACAGACAGCACCATCATCATCCTTCTCGAATATGACAGAATTACTTTATGCGCAATTCCTGTTCCCAGAAAATAAATACACCTACCCATGTCATTTCATATCTGTTGGTATCACCACACATGGGATCATTATCTGGTTAACCACTTCCAATTCAATACAGTTGGACGTGTCTTAACGTTTCCGTCTTTCGTTTCACAGTCAGCAAAGTACATAATTGTTCAAGGACTGCAATTTAGTGGGCTCCCCCTGCACTGCCCCGGCATGCTAACCCTGACGTTATGTAACGTGGTATGATCATCTTTAACAACAACAAAAATAAATTATTATTATATATTCTTATAATACATTATTATTATATATATTATAATAATAATAATTATTATTATTATAGAATAATAATAATAACAGAAACAAATGTAATGGTTGTTGTATGGCATTGGCATCAGCATCAGAGTCATTAAGCGTCATGATCAGATTATTATCCCTCGCCCTTCCCTTGTCCGTAAGATTCTAAGAGGGTCCCCACCCACTCTCAGTGCGATTTGCTTTGCAATACATAGAAACAGTTTCCGCGCCAAAGGAAACGTAGAACAAGACTAACAACAGGTTAATTTAGCAACTATACTCTCTTTCTCTCTCTTTTTCACTCACATTACATTAATAACGTGATGAATAATTCAATTCAATCCAATATATACATATAATACAACATTGAGCGTTCATTGTTTGGCTGTGGCAGCAATGGCGGTGGACGATCGGTTTGCACATTTGAACCCTAAGACGTGCGTGGTTTTAGGTGGCAGAGGATTCCTCGGAAGATCGTTGGTCCTCAGGCTGTTGAAACTCGGTAACTGGATCGTCCGAATCGCCGATTCCGCTCAGTCTCTCCAGCTCCATCACTCCGAGTCCGTCCTCGCGCAAGCTCTCCCTTCCGCACGCGCTTCTTACTTCCACATCGACCTTACCGATAAGTGCAACATTGTCAAAGGTCCGCAATCCTTTCTGTTACGTCACGTGTTCTTCGTGTGCATCACACTCATTTTCTTTCAATTCCTTTCAATTGTGGAAACTGATATTGCGCTTTATGCAGTTCTAGAAGGTTCTTCTGTTGTGTTTTTTATGGATGTTGCTGGCGTTGATGTTAACGACTTCTATACTTGTTATAAGCTGATAGTTCAAGGTACTCTTTCATTTGCTCTGTTAATTGCAGGAGATTACATGCTTTTTCTTATGCGATTTCATGTTCCATTATTCAGGAGCAAAGAATGTAATTAGTGCTTGCCGAGAATGTAGAGTCAAACGCCTAATATATAATAGTTCTGCTGATGTTGTATTTGACGGTTTGCATGATATTCGTGATGGAGATGAGTCGTTGGCCTATCCCTGGAAAGTACGGTTCTACTTATGTTCAAGTTTGGAATATCTTTTGTGTTTTTTTCCATTTATGTAGATTAGATGTTTTTCAGCTGCGAATGATTAAGCATTTTAATGGGAGGATGTGAATTGCAGACTGACAATATGTTAAGTGACCTTAAGGCTCAAGCGGAAGCTTTGATCCTGAGTGTCAATGACATTGATGGCTTATTGACATGCTCTCTTCGTCCTAGTAATGTTTTTGGACCTGGTGACACAGAATTTATACCATATTTTCTCAAGTTAGCAAGATATGGTTTTGCAAAGGTAGTTTTCCTTTTATGGCTTTGTAGTATTCTTTTGTCAAAAAGATGGTGGCGGGGTTGTTCTATAAATGCTAATGTAAGCTTTACAAAAAGTTAACGTTTACCATTCTTATAATCTTGTTGTAATTAACTTTGAGTTGTGTTATTTGTGCAGTAATATATACAACAATACTTTTTTTTTCTTCTCTCTATCACATATATGTGTGTATAATGATGAAGCTAATTTCACACTGACTATCATACTTGATACAGTCACTTAAATCCATAATTTTGGGTCCTTGATTAGTTCTGACTATTTGATATGCTAGAAATTTTTTCGTGCTCCATATGATGGCAAGTTCAAAATTTCCTATTCTTAGAATTTGAACTTATAGTCTAAGTCAATTCTACAAAAGCACACGTAAGATGATGACTACCCAAACTTCAAAGCTTATTTAAGTTATATCTCTAATTAATGTGAGATTGAAATACCACCCTTGAGATTTCAATTAAGGAAGCCCCCCAAAAAGGATGCTAATGTGATGGGCTATGGGTAACTGCACTTAAGGAAACTTTCCCAACATCTATTAGTTTGATCGTTAACCTAGTTGAATTGTGATTTATGTAGCTGATCTCACCTTGTGGGATAAAATTTTTGTTGATGGTTTCATATATCATGTGATTTATATATTTTGATCTCACCTAGTCCTGTAAAGTCTTATTTTAGAGTAACAATTTCTCATTTCAGTTTATTATAGGGACTGGTGATAATCTTTCAGACTTCACCTTTTCTGAAAATGTTACCCATGCCCATATCTGTGCAGAAGAAGCTCTAAATTTCCAAACAGTTTCGGTGGCAGGAAAGGTGTGTATATATGGAATATCGACGTTACGTGCTGTTTTGATATTCATAAATAACAAAGTATTTTTCTTTTCGTGCAGGCATTTTTCATCACGAATCATGAGCCTATACAATTCTGGGAATTTCTTTCGCTTTTGTTAGAAGGTCTTGAGTATCAAAGGTAAAAATGTGCAGCCTGTTTTAATATATGAATGGAATAGTATTGTCTCTGATGTCACTGATGTTTAGTTGTGTATGCTTGACTTGATGGTATGATATATTATCCAGGAGTTTTAGAATAGGAAAAAAGCTTAAAATTATATTTTCTCTGCTCATATCTATTTGAAAATTTTAGTCACAAACTATATTAAAATAGCCTTTTCCTACCAATTTAGGAGATATCGTAACAAATTAGCTCCTTCTTCGGTATATTTGCTCATTCGGTTTGGTATTTCATTTATTCCTGGAGGCAACTAAAGGCTATTTGTGTTTTTTCTTTATTTGTGATTTATGACCTCTTATGCTGTTAACCAAGTCAGAAAAATCCTTGCTTGAATTGCAGGCCATACATCAAACTTCCTGCTAAGTTGGCTCCATATATTCTATCGGTTTTAAAGTGGTCATATGAAAAGTTGGGACCCAGATACTTCAGCTATCCTTTATTAGTTCACTTTTTTCAGTTAGCTTCCTACACCCGAACTTTCAACTGCACGGAAGCTCACAAAAACATTGGATACTCACCAATAGTCTCCCTTGAGGTTTAATTGTTCTTGCTTTTTTTTAGATTTTTTACTTGCGAAATCTCATATTCTTGTTACTTAGTTATAACTGAATTATATGAGGTGTAACTTTGCAACAACTTCCAAAGAGGCAAAATTAAGATTCTTAAATAAAATAAGGTTGTTCCCTTTTCAATAATGTTCAGACCTCCAAAACCGCACACGTACAGATACACAAATTGGACTCTTACTGATATTCCTTTCTGTTACTTTATGGGGTTCTAAACAGAGTGAAATATTCTACTTTGACAATGTTCTTGGAATTTGTTACTATTGAGATTTGCATTTATATTTATTGATATTGGAAAATACAGGAAGGAGTCAAATTAACCATAGAATCATTCTCTCATTTATCCAAAGACTCATGTTTATCAAGATGCTGTAGTTCCACTGAACAGTCAAAAGTGGATAAGTGGCTGGGTGGAGGAAAAGGTTAAAACTTAATATTTTATCTTGCATTACAGTGTTTACATGCATCAATGAAAGTTTGTTATCTTTAGTCACTGTCAAAGCAACTTTTAGTGGAAATGGAATGACTTGTAGCATATTTATAGGTATAACTTATTGCATGCATATGAGGCTATCTTGTTAGAATAGTTAACTTTTAACCTGCAAAGTATCTGATTAAGTTAAACCTGACATAAGTTTAAGGGCAACACCACCAACCATAAATACATTGCTCATAGGCTTGCCCGGATATTTTCATTTTTTGTTTACTTTAGGGTGTGCTTGGCTCAAATGAAGTTTTCTTTACACTTGTATGGTACAAGTTAAATATGGCAGTGTTCTCAGAGAAGCGGAGAAGTGGGTTGCACTCGGTACCAAAATTTAACCTCTCCCTATTGAACACAAAAGTGGGTTGAAGTTGATTTTTTGCCCATGTTTTTCTACTCTTGACTGTACATTGAGGACCAGGAAAAAAAAAAAAATCTTTTCCATCCCAATCTATTTTTACTGCTCTCCGTATTTTTTGCCTTCCCTGCCAATGTGCCCTTAGATCACTTCAGTAGTTTATTTTTTTCTTATTTATCCCATCCACACCCACCAGTTTGTAGTGTCTTTGGTTCATAAGCATGAACCCACTAAAATTGATGTGCAAATGCATCTAAATGTTAAATCACTTTGGTAGAACACATTTGAGTGATACATAATTAAAGAAAATATTTGGCAGTAAATGTGTTAGCTCTTCTGAATCATAGATATTTTATAACATTGCCAAGCCAAATAATTTTTGCTTTATTTTTACAGTGGCTGACATTTTGTTGTGGAGAGACGAGAAGAAATCATTTACATGTTTTGTTGTGCTGGTTTTGTTGTTTTACTGGTTTTTCCTTTCTGGAAGAACTTTTATATCATCTGCTGCAAAACTTTTGCTGCTTGCCACGTTACTTTTTTATGGACATGGTTTTCTGCCATCAAAGTTGTAAGTGCATGCTCATAAAGACTTTAAATTTCTCTCTTTAGCAATTTTCAACAAATTTACAATGCTTTCTGCCGCCAAATCATGTATAGCACAAATTGCTTTATTGAAATGATGCTTCTAGAGTTGGTCATCTCTCCTCTCCTCTGTTTTCATCCTTCTGGTTTGCTTGCCATGGCTAGATATGTTCTAGTCACAGCTTCTTTATTTAAATGAATTATTTTCGGATTAATGTGGTGTATCAGGCGTTAAGAGCTCCTCATCTCACGACAAGTTGGTGCCAAATACGTAGTGTACATTTAATGAACACTTAAAAGTTGTTTTGGGGATTTTGGCTCTTAACAACCTGTACCTTTATATGTCACTGGAAAAATAAATCGTTCTCTAAGTTCTAACTGTGTGAACTTTAACAGATTTGGTTTTAATATACAAAGGATACCCTTGTCTTATTTTGAGATCTCTGATGCGGTAGTGAAAGATTCAGTTATAACTACAGCATATCTTTGGAACAAGGGTTTTCAAATAATAAGAAGATTGGCCCATGGGGAAGACTGGTCTGCATTCTTCAAGGTAAACAAAATTAAAAAGAAAAAGGCGAAAATCTTGTTTTTATTAATTTTATGTAGGTTTTTCCTTAAATTATATTATCTCAGCATTATATGTTTATTGAGAATGTCTGGGTCTCTTCTTTGGTTTTGGAAAAATGGGTTCTAGGTTTCTATTACTAATGGGTCTCCGGATCATTCTTTTGCTTGTGCCTTACTATACTTGTTTGCGAGTTTGGCTTGAAAGAATGAATAATTCACGCTTGAAAGAATGAATAATTCACACATGAGTAAAGTTTTACTATGTAGAGATACTGGGAATCATTCCCTTCCATGTTTATCTTTTTTAACTGATGCAGATTGCAGTTTTTCTTTACCTTCTGAAGATGTTCCTGTCAAAGTTGTTGATGAAATTGATAGGCATAGGTATGGAATTGTTGAGATGAGTTTTAGAACTTTGTCGGTTTGTGTTCCTTCATTTTTAACGAATCTGAATTGTTCTGTAGGTTTGGTGTTCGCATTTATGGCATTTTTTGTTTACGAGCAATATGAATCAGAAATTGATGGAGTGGTGGATATTCTTTTCACCAGTTTGAAAGATTTCATGATATATTTGATGAGAATTTCTCCTGTTTTTATATCGAGGCTTCTGCATTATCGTGACAACTTTCAGCAGTATGAAAGACCACGAAAGGTAAAAAACATGAGATAGCCAAAAGAAGAAAGTTTCAGCTATGCTATTATGCTCAATTACGCTATATATTTACATACCTAACAATTGAAAAAGAGTCCTGTCGCTATGAAAGAAGATACGGAAAATATAATCACGTTTCGGAGTATCCTCTCTTGCATAATATTCTCTGTAAGCACAATCGAACTGTACTATGTTTAGATTAGATTCAATTTGACCTAAATCAATTATAAATTCCATGTGAAAAGCAGGAACAAGCATCAAATAGTTGTCTATTTTCTCGTTCATTTTCACATCATGATTTTTGCAGGAAAAATTCATTCTCATTCTTTTCGAAACACTATTAATGAATCAGGCTGAAGATTGCAATTTGAAAAAAAAATTATTAAAAAACGAATTGGTACGCACTGCAGTAGTGCAGTGTCCTACATTATTCAAACATGGTACAACCTGAGCAGTGAATTTTTTGATTTAACAAAATGCATAAATTGTGGATAGTCGAATAAAAAATGTTAGTAAAATTCAAAAATTTGTGGGAACAAACAAACTTGGATGTTGTATGTACCAAAACAATAAGATATACTGATATATTATTTAGTAATTAATTACACTGGTGACTGGAGACATGGGTGAGGACTGTTTATATTTTTGAGGACTGGTGACATTAAATTAATATTTAACTATAATAATTAATTTAATTTTTTAAGTTGCAGCAAATTTAAATGCAAGTGAAATTATATAAAAAATGGGTCCTTTAAGATTTTATTATTGGAATGAAACTTATAAGAGTTACCTTAATTTGTGCATTCTCAATTGTGTTGGCTACTTGTAATACTTAGTTCTTTAAGATAATAGTAACACTTGTTTTTTTTTATCCATATACGTGATTAATCACTGTTTTAAACTAATTTGGTTTGATAAAAAAATAAAATAAGATTGACCGATACATTATTTTTACCAAAGATTAACTTAAAACTATTGTGAAAACGTTTGGATCTTAGGTTGAGTTGGCCTCTTTACTTATTATCCCTTTCACCTATTAAGTTATATATAATATACTTTTATATGTATACATATCAAGTTAATTAAAGAGAAACTAATTTAAAACTAAAATGTTTCAATTCAGATATAAATCATTTTAATTATATTTGTTACTTTTAATTACTATCTTTCTTTTAGCTAATAGAAAATTCACTTTTTATAATGAAGACTAAGATATCATTGTGGTTCTTAAAAAATCACATAAAAAAATTTACTAGATTAAACTGCTGTATTATTCTTTGTGTTTAAAAAAATTTAAAAATTTAAACACTTTTTTGAAAAGATACTATGACGCTTCGTCTCACAATCGTGCATCTTTGAAAAAAATATTACGAGGATTAATAGGCAACCGTTATAATATCATTTTACTTAATTTTAAAAATATTATCGTGTTTTTATTTGTCATAATTCTATTTTAACCGCTATTTTATGTAAAATATGATTTTCTTATTAATATTTTAATATTATGTTGAATAATATAATAAAAACATTTAATTAAATTTTAAATAAATTGTAAAAATCACACTTTCACGTCGGCATGATATTTTCATCTGTTAAATAAATTTTACAGCTTTCCAACATAAATAGTTTAATTAAAATTTTGATCTATATATTTTACAATAATTATAATTTATTAATTTTCCCATAATTTAATCTTTAATTATTTGTACTTTTAGTTCCTAATTTCTTTTTACACAGTTTTTGATCATTTGATTCTTAACCATATGTAAGATTGTTTAATTTTCACTTAACTATTTATAAAACTTTATTACTTTGGACATAACACAACTTAGATAAAAAATTTTGTATGAAATCAAAATTATGGATAATTAGTGACTAAAAAGCTAAAATTGCAAAAACAAAAAAGAACCAAAATTGTGAATTGTGTATAATATAGGTATCAAAACTATGATTAAGTTGAATTGATAAAATCACATGTTAGGAATGAAATTAAAGAAAGTAATATCAAATAAAATATTGCCTTATATAGAAAATTTAAAAAAAGTTTTAATAAATCATTAGAGAAAAAAATAATAAATATAAAAAGCTGAAAATTATGATTTAGCGTTTTACAAAATGTTAAAAGTAGCATTTCAAAACTAGCATTATTAACACAATGTGTGTGTAATTAAAAAAAAAAAAAAGAGTATGGGATTAAAAACTGAAATTTGTTCTTTAGAATATAAATTAAAGACAAGCAAAACTAGAATTTAATCGTGTGGTATGAACTAATTTCTCTTATACAATGTGAACTAATTTCTCTTCTGGATCATAATGTAGTGTGAACTAACTAATGTTCTAAATGTAATTATTGTATACACAAGATTGATGAAAAGTTAATCTTAATTATCCCATCCAAAATCTTACAATTTTTTAATGGATTAAAAATGATAGTGGTATAATAATTAAAAACCAAGTAAATGTATCTATATCTATAAACAATTTTTTATATGTAATATTGTTTCTAAAAAATTTCCGCATATCATAATTGGTAGATCATGACAATATCATAGATAGAACTATACACTATGATTACATTAATAAAATAACTTTATTAATAAAAAGTAAAGTAATTTTAATTCTTCACACACCTGCACAAGTAAGGAAAAAACTGAAAAAATAACAAATTTAAAAGATTATTCAAGTTATATATATATATATATATATATATATATATATATATATATATATATATTTAATAAAATAAAAATATTTTGTTAGTTTTTTTTTATTTCTTTTATAATATTTTTTTTTTTTT
>Ga0099825_1006002_pt1 | contig 15371 bp, 9 predicted proteins | sample SiratroredBW_FD_76838 | JGI IMG/M metagenome (GOLD analysis project Ga0099825, IMG submission 76838) | Root nodule microbial communities of legume samples collected from California, USA - Siratro red BW | ecosystem: Host-associated > Plants > Roots > Nodule | place: USA: California | collected... | reverse complement strand
CTTAGTATCTTAGTATTCAAAGAAAAAAATGTGTTGTAATATAAGAGAATCTATTCTCTTTCTTTGTCGTTTTTTAATTATCTTGGAGATTTCATAATGCTTACTCTAAAACTATTTGTTTATCCAAGACGTAATCCAAAATGTGAAGAATAAAATAAGATAAAAGTAGATTCTGTCTTTTTCTTCCTTGTGCGGGATTTTTAAATATTTTTAGGATTTTATCTATTTTAACATCTTTAACTAGTAAATAAAAAAACAAGTTCAAAAAAAATACCAAAATATCAACTAAAAAAGAGGGATTCGAACCCTTGGTACAATAATTTGTACAACGGATTAGCAATCCGACGCTATAGTCCACTCAGCCATATCTCCCCAATTGAGAAAAAAAAATTACTTTGTTTATGTTATATCACATAAACAAGAAGAAGTTAAATAAATTTAGGTTGCACATAAGCGGATTGGGGCTATGATGCAAAATTATGGTTTATTGTCCAACTGCAACATTAGTTTTGAAATTATGGACAAAGAGTTATTGTCTACATTTGGAAAGTGGCATAGAAAGACCAATTGTGACCATCTTGCAGAACATGATTAATTATGTTCACATATTTGAACAAACTCTTGTATTGGAAGGAACTCAAACTGAATTGTAGTGTGTAAAGTGACTGAAGAGAGAATATCTATATTAGAAAGTCATGTGCACCATAGGTTGAGGAGTAGCTAGATTTATTTGATTTATCAGGGTACTTATTTAATATTTGATTTAATATTTATCAGGAGTAGCTATATTTGATTTATTTGATTTATTAATGATTTTAGTTACTTTTATTATACTCTTTTATCTAATTGTTGTACTTATGTAATAGTTACTTTCATTTATCCTGTGACACATTTTTTTTTTATTTTAGCAAATTTATTATGTAATTGTTTAATTTGTATGTTGTAATTGCAAGTGATAAACATAATTTTTTTAAAATTATAATTGCTAATAATATGAATCGACACTTCGTTTTCCATATCAATTTTAGTTCTACACAATACTAATATTAATTTATAACAATTGTGAAAAGATTTGCATTTACCAGATGATCATGACTTAACCTTTAAAAATGCTTGTAGTAGGTATGAGACAATTATATTTCAATTTTGCTTACACAATAATCACATATATTTAAATAAGTAATCAAATTAATATTTTAAAAAATAATAATTTCGATATAAAGGACACAACACTTAAACAAAATGCATATCATATACATGTCGAAAACAAATTGTACAATATAGGCTACCATCTATAAGATGTTTACTTCTTAATATAAATATTGTTATACTTTGTTTCAATGATAAAAACCAATACAACACTATATCTTCTTTTTTGCATTCACATTTTCCATATCAAGCCCAATTATCCACTTGTTTACATTAGTCAAAAAAGACAAACGCTTTGTAATTATTGCAGCCTCTTAAAAATAATCAAGTTATTAATTGATATAATACTTACTATTGAGGTACCATTTTTTTTCTATTCCACTTGTTCATAAGTTTGTGTCATATTTATCATACCACTAGCTAATCTCTTTAAATATGTCCATCCTCACAAACACCCTTAAATCTTCACTCATACTCAACATTATAGCAATTAAATGACAACTATAATGACCATCGACTTAACATCAACTATGCGTGGATACAACATCACCTTAGTATTTCCTCTCTCCTTGTTTGACTCCCATGTAGAAGAACTATCATGTATACAATATATAACATCCACGGGCTCAAAATGTGATGGCTCACGCTTGATTTATTTTACATCGACATAATTAACCCGATCACACTCTTAAGCTACATGACTCAATGTATATTTTGAGACAAACCATACAACTTTTTTTTATATAAGGTGACATTAAATGTACGTCCCACAACATAAAGAATATTCATAAATGAAGTTTTAGTTTCATTATGATACAAGGTTATGTTATTCATTGCATCTTAATAGTAACACAAGTCTGTTATACTACTTTGAATAGGTTACATCATCTATGCTGATCTTTTGCACTAATATGAATAGTCTTCTCTGTTTTTTTTTTTATGCTAGAGTCCTTACTTGCAAATCTTTTTTCTAATTCTTATTTACACCTACAACAAAAAACTTGTATTTCTATTTTTTTCACTTTATTGTCGTGCATCCTTCCTACTTAGTGGGACTTACACGTTAATATACTTGTCTTTCAAGAAAGTCGCTTGCTATCTCAAGCTATCTAGAAAACATGATTTAGGTGATCTACCTTAATAGGAAGTGGTTTCAATTTCTGAAAATATTTTAGGAATGAATTCTCTCATAGATAATTCTATGCAGGTTAGATCCTGATAAATCAATATTATCCTCATTATGGTGTGACTAATTTAAGAATGCAATCAATCCTTAGTTTTTTGAAAACATATCGATGTATTATAATCTAATTAGTTAATGTAGAATTTCTAATCTATTTTTCCGTATTCAATATGTGTTAGACTTGATACCTTAATAGCATGAGGAATGATCCTTTAACAAATTTAGAATATACTTTGATACTAACCCATAAAGTAAATTTTAAATTGAATTTAACTTTATAAAATTTATTTATTATAATATGTAAATTTTTCAATAGAGAACACACTTCATAAATAATATTATATAATATAATTTATTTAACCATAAGTACTTGAAATTTCTTGTGTAAGTAACCTTAGATTTTATCTTGAATGTAGATACAAACAATTATAATATGACTAAAGAGTGTAATTTTAGTTATTCATTTTATAAATCCTAATAAGTAGTATATTTTAAAACTTTATTCATTTTATTATTTATTGTCTTTGGTGTATGCATAATTAAAATGAATAATGTTCTCTAACATCTGAAGTAAAGTAAGGATTTCTAAAGTGATAGAGTTGAATAACTCTTGCAATTAATAGGTGGAATAAATTGATGTTTGTCATCACCCTATATATTAATTGGTCAAGTTAGGGCATGCTTTTGTATCAGCATGCAACTATACAATTAAAAGAGATTTATGAAGCTAAGAACTTAGGGCTGCTTGGCTTGGACTTTAGCTCTTGTATGGATTCAAGTTGTAAAGCACACTTACCTGTACTTTTTTATATTCTCTGCATAAAAAGCAGCCGCAAACGTGCTTCAAGAAGATAAGAAAGTTTACCATGGTGGTCATAAATAAGAGATCAAACTCTTACTACTCATTCATTTTTTGATAATATCTTCTCAAACTCAAGTTTCTGACCTTTCAAAACACTCTTCACTTTGACTCTAACATCATCTTTATTGCTTATATTTTTTCTGCAAAAAGAAAAGAGCACAATGCTGATACATTAATGGTATAAAATAACTATTAGGAGAACCAAATTCTCTTCCACTTAGATACTTATCTGGTTAGTTTGTTATAAATTAGTTATCTGTTGATAGTGCTCGATCGATGATTAATATAAATAAAAGTACTATGAATATTTTGTGTATCTTTTATTCTTTAATACGTTAAGTTTTTCTGTATGGTCACATCAAATGGATATAACTCGTATCTTTTATAAAAAAATTGGATAAATATTCTATTATATATCTAATCACAAAATATAGTCATAAAGACTTGATTACAAGTGAATAACTTTTTTTTCTTAAAAGACAAAAGTAATGTTTTATAATGATTATAAGTTATCCAAATTGCAATAGCTCACATCCCAAACAGGTTGATTTACCAGCAAATTGTTGGTTCAAATCTACTTAGATGTGACGTTTTTAAGAAGATTTTATATTTAAGTTTTATGGATAAAAAAATTAATTAAAAGAAAATCAACTAAAGATGGTCAGTCAAACTCTTAGATAGAGATTAATCTTACATGAAAAAAGTAGATTCTCTTTAATGAATAAGGTGGTTAAATAATCACACTTGTTCATATCTATTACAAAAGTTGTCATGCTTAAAATTGAAATTATTTTGGAAAAATAATATGTATAGGATTAAGAAAATTGTACTTTGATAAGAGGATATATTTATAAGTTTGTTCACTAATTTGAGGAATATATCCACCCAAGTGGCTAGTTATCCACTAGCTGCCTCTGCTATAATATCTTGGCATAAAGGTGGAGTTTTAAAATAATTGCAAACCTTTGTAAGGTCAACACTTATGGCTGATTGTTAAGTATATGACAAAGATGAAATTGCAAGTGGAGAAATTTGAAACATTTTAAGAATATTATTTCTCAAATTCTAGTATTAGAGTATAAAGTGTGCTCAAACAGTTTTTTTTTAATTAATTAAATGATCATGATATATCTTATCTTAAAAGATCTTCATTGGATATGCTTATATATTGCGTCATAAGATTAATATATGGGTCTTATAAGACCTTCCTATTCACATGACATAAAAATTAAAACTCAAGCTTTTAATATAAGAATAAAAAAACATTTTTCTATCTTAAAAATATATATTTCTACTAACAACAAAATAAAATATTTTGGAAAGTATATGTGTTATAAGAGCCTTGCATTAGAATAAAAATTACAAAAAGAGTCTTAAAAATAATGTAACATAATAAAACTTACAAAAATTTAAATTAAGAAATAAATGATGAAGGTACTCTTCGAATTGAATAGCCACCAAAACTTTTAATACATCACTAAAACGAACTAAATTTTAAAGATCTTCTTTTTAATATTTAGTGGTTTCTTACAAAATTGACAGAAAATTTGTAAAGTTAATTTCTCACAAAATTTTATAGAAAAATTTACAAAACTAAATCACATGAAATATGAAAATTTCTATTAATAGTACCCTAACATACTTTAAATTGGACATATATATTAGAACAAAGGATCTTATAGTTTTGGAATTGTTTCTCTGAAAAGCAATTTCACTGGTCTAATACTCTATTCAAGTATATACAATCCTTGTAATCTAAACATCTCATACAAAAGGTCTGAGACTTTAAATAAAATTTGAGATAATTTAATGAAGAAATCTAACACACGTCATCCTTCATTAAATTGAAATAATTTAATGAAAAATTTTACTATTTATAACATCATTACCGACATCAATGATCATAATTAAAAGGTAAAACAATTAATGAAATCCATTTTGAAGAACACCAGAACCACACAATTTTCTAAAAAGCCATGTAAAATGTATGAACATATGCTTCCATTTATCATCTTAATTCTCAACTATTGGTGGCTGCCATGGTAATGTCGTGTTCTTCTTCTTCTTCTTTTTTCATGAGATTCAATCAATAATTCATGAACTTTATTTACTAGATCCTCCTTCCAGCTGGAAAAAATGGTGATGTGCGATAATTTGGGAGAGATGTGGTTCGTGGCATATGCTACATCCTTTATCACAAGCAATTGGGTCCCTTGATTTATCTATCTTCTTTTAGGATTTGGAAAAAAATAAAAAAAAATTAGGGTCTTTTCTGGTGGCTCTATCAACCACAACACAATCTTTACAATCATGAACTATATCTTTCACATCTTACTAATTGGTGGGATGATATGATGATGCTCCTTCAATTCCAAACTCTCATCTCAATAGATACTTGTTAAGTAGATCACTTCACTAAATATTACAAAATCATTCACCAAAAGAGAAGAAAAATATACATCACAAAGTTGCATGACTATAGAATTTGTTCCTCCATTTGTCATTTTCATTCCTTTATTGTTTTTTCATCCAACATTCCTTTATTTTTCTTTTGATGTAGCTTTATCATTCTCTTTCTGCCATAAAAAGTCAACAAATAGGGCGTTAAGCAAAAATTACATTATTTTTTATGACTTAAAATTATTTTTAGATATGTAAAATGAGTGAATTTTGACTTTAATATCGTAAAATGTTTTTCCTCTTTATTTTAGTTCTTTAAAGCTAAAGTAATTTTGATACTATTTATATTAAAAAAATAGATATTAATAAGCAAACACCTATGTCAATTAGCCAAATATGTTAGATTTGTGTTGAACGTGCATGAGACGCTAAAACTATTGATGCTAATTAATTAGTGTCGAAGACTAATTTTAAGTAGTTGATACCAATCATCATTAATTTTTAAATTAATTTTCTAATTAAAGCAATTTTGCTTCGGTTTGGCTGATGTTAATAGTTTTTATTTTAAATTTATTTAGTAAATACAAAATAAAATATATTTTTAATATTAATTTAAATTGTGTTGATTTGGTTGATGTTAATGATAGTAATTTCAAACAAAAAAATTTCGTAAATCACATCCCTTTTCAACAAAATAAAATATAAATGAAAAGATGGAAGAAAATTATTATGAATGAAGGAGATGAATTTGAATGAAGTGGATTATGTGAATGTAAGTGATAAGGAGAAGAGTATGATGAAGAGATGTGTGTAAATGAAGAATATTAGTATATGTGAAAGAGATAGCGACATATGAAAGAGATAAATATGAAGAGATTTATCAATGTAAATGAAAGAGTTCAATGTGATTTATATAGAAATTGAGAAAAAAATTTGTGATTGAGAAAATTTATTATCTTTAAATTTGAGTCTTTGGATTACAAATAATTCATAGTTCCTGTTCCTTGTCACAAAGGCACAAATTTATAACATATAAAATAGAGTTGGTTTAGTTGAAACTAATTTAAATAAATATAAATACTAAAAATAAATAAAATTAGTGTCAACTAATAGTTTGTTAGTATTAGCTAAGTTGACATTAATTTGACATTAATATAAATAATTTTACTTATTAAAATAATTTTAAAAAAATTAGTGTCGTCCTAAAGTTAGTTTAACCACCTTTAGTAACATTTAATTTTAAGTGAATTCTATTAATAATGAATAGGTCCACGTTAATCTTACACTAACACAAATATTTATTTATTTATTTATTTATTTTACGTTTTTCTAACTTATTTTACTCTATTAGAATCCAACATTAAATAAATTTTATTAGTGTTAGTTAAATAAATATTAATCTAACACTAATATGAATATTTATTTAATAAAAAAATTAAAAGTAATTTTACAATTTTATTTTTTTAAATAATATTTTACTTCACATTAGGGTCGCAATTAAGTGATAAAATTATTGAGATGTATAAAATAAATGATTTTGCTAACCTGTGTCCTAGTTTCACATGTAGACCTCTTATATACTTATTTTAATAATTCAGGAATTTGAAAAAAATGGTAAATATTTGAGTGATGGTTCTATTGTAATTAATGTTCCTTTTAATTTAGTGATATTCATATTTATTATCAGTTTTCTATTTTTATTTTTCTCTCAAACTCTTCACCTCTTCATTTATTCCTTCCATAACTAAATTTTAGAAATGAAAGAATTTGGTTTAATGAAATATAACAAAAGTTCTTATAAGGTTGTCGATGAACAAAACTATATGATGTGAAAATGAAAATATAAGTATTTTACAATCTTTGTTGACTCATGTTTTCTTGATAAAGAAGAAACTCACAATTTTATGATAATTGTGTTACATGGAATTAGTTTTTTATTCAAAATGTTTGATTTACTCACGAAAAACAAATTTTTGTTATCGTTACAAAAGATTTTTAGAAGAAAAAAAAATTGTTGATCTATCTAAAGATCAATGTAATAGAGGATTAAACTCAAGAAGTTTTTTGATATTTTTCCAGAAAAGTGACAAGTTACTCAATTTATACCTTATCACAATCATAATTTATTGCCACCATATTAAGTGCATTTTTCTTTCATATAATGGCAAAATTTCTATTGCTACTAAAAGTAGCATATCTATTAGTGGACAAAATAATGTGTTATTTATAAAATGTGAAGACCTTCCTTTTTTTCATAAAGATGCTCACAACTTTTTTATTAAACTTTGTCAAAATAGCATGAGTGGTGATACCAATAACTATGAGTGGTTCGCTTCAATTCTTTAAGATACATATTCAACTTGGTGTGCTTATTTTTATAGACTTTGCAAGCTTAACATTGTTGATGAGTTTGAAGAAGAATGAACTACAATTGTTTCCAAATTCAATCTACAATAAAATAAGCATATAATAGACTTGTATGAAGTCAAGAAATATTGAGTACCATCATATTTTTATGGTCATTTTTTCGGAGGTATAAAGACAATTGAAAGAATTGAACGTATAAATAATATTTGTTAAATATTTTACTTTTTGTCTCTCCTACTTAATCAAACTTGTTAAACAAGTAAACATTTTTAACCTAACTCACTTAAAAGATATATTTATAATTTAGAATTTAGATTTATAATTTAAGGTTTAGGATTTATATTCATCATCTTTAGAATGATCTTGTCTTTATCAGAAAAAAATAATTTCATAACACTATATAGGCTATTCTCTTATAACTCTTTCCCTTTTAAAGCAATAAGTTTACAATATTTTTACAAAATTTACTTTAAGAAAATTTACAATATTTAATAACAGAAGCTCATCCTAAGATAACTAGAAGAAGTTGTAGAAAGGAATTAACCAAGCAAACTCTAGAACTTGTAGATATTATAAGGAAAGTTGTCAAAATTTTATGACTTATACAGGAAAAAGATAAAGAAAATAATGATATGAATTATCTTCTAGTAAGAGTGACAAATAAGAGAGAGAGAAAAAAAAAACTTTCATGTGCAAGAAAATTAAATCCTATTTATTATATAAAATTGTAGGTTAAATTAAAGAATTTTTTTTCTTGATTGGAAAAATTGTAGCCTACAACGTCATCATTGTAGATTAAATTAATTAGTAATTTTTTTACTCATAATTCTATATAAAATGGAAAGGTGAAGAATACAATAAATTATAAATAAAACCATAACTCGAATGGAAAAGTGAAGAGTTTAAGAAAAAAAAAAGAAACTAATAATAAATGTGATCATTACCAAATTAAAATAAACATTAATTACAATGGAAACATTAGTTAAATATTTACCATTTTTCAAAAATCTGATATGCATAATTAGCAAAACCATGAAATAAAAGTTATTTGTCTATCTTATATAGTAAATATTAAAGATATGGAAGTGATTAGTTTTTATAGGTGGTGTTGAGTGGATGAGGAGATTAAGGCTTACAAAGTCCAATCTGGTTATTGGGCCATGAAAGTGATTTTAGATGTATGGAGAAATGATTGTTTGAGCAAGGTTTAGACTCTTAAAGTGTTTGGAACAACTAAGATGTTTGGTTGGAGGGTTTTGATAGATAGTTTACCATTTAAAATTAATCTCTTGAAAAAAGAGGGGTTAGACTTCCTTGTAATCTATGTCTTTTGTGCAACAAGGATGCAAAATCTATTCAGCATATTATGTTATCATGTGAGGTTGCATAAAGATTATGAGTCAAGTGTGATAAGTGGGTAGGGTTGTTTTCGGTGACAAATAACGATATAACTAGTCACTTTCTCAGTTTTGTTTGTCTTTTACTGGATTGAGTGCACAAGCTAATTGTGCTGTGTGTGGAGAGAGATGTGGTTAACATTTACTAAGACTATTTGGATGCATAGGAACAAAGTTATCTTTGATGGTGATCAGGTGAATAAGGGAGAGATTTTTTTACAGGCACAATTGTAAGCTTAGAGTTTGGCAAGATTTGGAAGGATTGGGTTTCAAAGAACATTTGCAGAATGGTATCTGCACCCTATTGACTGCCTGAGGGAGGTTAAATAATTAAGTAGGTCTTGGATATTCAAGTTCTCACTACTTACCATCTCATATTGAGATGGTTTCTCATTTTCTATTGCTCTTATTTTAAAAAGAATGAACAGGCCAAAGTTGACATGTAGGATGTTTTATAATTTTTAACTTGCTCTTTATGTATTTTCTTGTATATTTGTATATATTCTGAAATTTTTTTTTCTTGTAATAGAGTTAAAATATTCCTAAAATATTTTTATTTATATCATTCTTTGTTGTGAAAAAAAAAAATTAAAGACGTGGAAGAATGAAATTCAAAGAAAATAATTTATAACAATTAAAATCAAAATTCGTACATCTTATAATAACTAAAATAATTATTTTAAATTTTTAAGGAGGTAAAACAAAGATAACCTTTTATAAAGACCAAAAATAAAACTAGTTATTTTGTAATAACTAAAAGTATATTTAACTTTTTTTTTTCATATTGTTAAATATGGATAGTAAAAACAATTACTAAATGTTATTATAGTTTTAGTGAATCTGAACTTAATATTGATCAATTTTGATGGTGGTAGTATGAGGAGGTTACAGTCTTTTACCCATAGGTGAACTTAAATTCGTAATTTTAATGAGATTTTTTTTTTTAAAAAAAAGTTTCAACTTTGGGTTTTCCAAAACAATTTTAATTTTCAAAATTTAAAATAAAAATTAAAAAAAAAATCTACAAAATGATTAAACTTTCCATAGTATGTTATATTTTATGTTTGTGCATATTTTTAAGCAGATAAATTTTTTATTTGCAATAAAATATATTATCATGGATCGTATATTTATATTCTAAAATATTTATACATTAGAGAAACTTATTTATTGTTTTCTCTTGAAACCATAAAATGTCAGGGTTGAGTATTTTATGTTTTGATGAAAAAAAATATTCAATACAACTGTGAATCGAAGAAGGGAAAGAGAGAATACGAACTTATAAAAATTTCACAAAAATATAGGTTCATGAAAAATCTTTTTCAAGTTTCATATTAAAACTTTAAAAGTAAAGTAATCTTGGAATCAATGAACCTGATACAATGTTTTTGTAGTTGGCTTTTGAATACTTAAGTCACATTTAGAATTTACTCAAAACCAACTATTATAAATAAATAAGGAGATAAAGAAATAACTCTTTCAAATGTGTAAAAAATATATAAAAAGATAAATAGATTTACACAATATTTCTTTAGATATATACTAATAAATAACTATAATTTACAACAGAAACGTTTAGGTTAATCATTAAGATAAACTGTTGATTCTGATATTATCTGTAGATTCTTTTGGAGAAAAAAACATCTAGAAAATTTAATACCAATAAATTATAAATAAACTTATAAGAAAATAAGATATCAAGTGTAAGCCAAAACCTTAAAAAAAAAACTTATCTTTCTTATATATTATTTACTTTATTTATTATTATCTAATATTAGTCACCTTAAAAACTTGTGAATAAACTTTACTAATATTTAATATTTTTGAGATAACTCTGTTTATACATTTTTTTCCAAGATTCATTTCTTTCTTTCTAATTTTAAGACTTATTTATAAAAAAAAAACATCACATTTTGATGAATAAAATTCAAGATATCTTATTTTATAAGATTTCTAAAAAGACCACCAATATATAGTAATAATTAAAAAATTAGAGAAAAACATAAAAAAAATTGATAAAAAAATTATTAGTAACTACACTTTTTAATCTAATAAGTAAATTTTCAAAAAATTTAGTGTCAAACTTAATTTTAGAATCACTCTATTTATTTCTAAAATATGAACAAGTACGTAATTATAAAAAAAGAAAACAAAACTAATTATGATCTTTTAAATGAAATATCGATTTATATATGTTTGAATATGAATAATATTCTCTTAGTCTTAATTACTTTTAACTTCCAAAATTGACTTAAAAAAATTCCAAAACAAAGACAATCAAGAATAAATTGCAATAATTACTTATTTTATTCATTAGGTCACCGAAGTAATTTTGAATCTCAAATTAATAAATTATTATATAAAATAATTAATTATTTATGAAATTTATAAATAGATATTTAATATCACTATATTATTATTATTATTATTATTATTATTATTATTATTATTATTATTATTATTATAAGTGAACTATCAATTATTGATAACAATTTACAAACACTCTGTAACAAGATCATATAATCAATTATATTATTTTTAAATATAAGTTTAGCTATCATTCTATTCTAAGTTAATTACCAACTTGTTTAATAATTAAAAACGTTAATAATTTTTAAAGAAAAAAACGACACTTAAAGAATACTATTGTAGAATACTATTGTTTCTGAACTTATTAGACGTGTACATCATCAAAACTACTATTCATTCTTCAAGTTAGGAGAATAAAAAAACTTGGAGAACAATTTTCACTAAAAATATCAAGTTTATAACATAAATTATTCATTATAAAATCAATAAACACTTCCACTTATAGTTGTGTAACAAAATAAAAAATATAAAAAAAAAAAATTGCGTAGGCACTACTATAAATGAGTAAAGTGGCTTTTAACCGAGCACTCTATTACAAATAGTTGTATAAGAAAGTATTAACTTTGACACTAATCATGTTTAAACTTATATCAACTATTATTTGTAATTATATAACAATTTACTACTGTCAAAAAAAATTTAAAATTTAGTATAATTTCTAAAAGAGATAAATAAGTCGTTTAGGAACACAGAATTAAAAAAATTGTATTTCATAAGCACGATTTTAACCTCTTATTCTTTTACAACACAGAAATTATGTGTAGTATATACACTATTTTGTTTGTTATAAATTTTTTAAGTCGTGCTTCACCACTTTTATTTCTTTTTTACATTAAAAATATGCTTATCAAACATTATTTTAGTAAAAAGAAAAAAATAAACAAAAGTAGTATTTATCAAACATAATTCTAGTTGTTAAGTACAACTTCAATAAACAAAAGAAGAGGAACTTTAATAAGACTTTAAGTAACTTTTACCAAATAAGACTTTAATAAAAAAAATATGATACAAAATTGTCTATGTTAAACACAATTATCATGTTATCAAATAAAAGTTTAAGTTGTGTTTATTGAACATAACTTTTCCTACCCTCAAATTAGAAAACCATTTATGTAATTTGCATTAGTGAAATATTTTATATATATCAGTATCAAATAAAAATGCAAAGTTTTGAAGAAGAAAAAAATTATATTGGCAGCCAGGTTGTAGATAGTACAGATCTTAGTGAAACTGAGAGAATAAAAATAATTCTGAAGACAAGTCCTATGTACAAGTTCATGAGAATTTAGTGTGTTTGTGTCCAGATGAAGCGTTTGATGCAGACAAAATTAATTAAGGTGGATCCTTAAGGACACCAACTTTAACCAACAATCTTTGAAGACAAAGGGACAATGTACCATGACACTGGTCTTCCCAGTCACATGAAATGAACACACTAACTCTAATATCATTTCAACTTTCAAAACAATAATCCATCTCAGATGCTAAATATAGACCAAATCTGTAAGTAATAACTTTCCTGCTTTAGAATCAAATTAATCAATAAAGACAAAGATAAAGAACAATAATAATACATCATCACATATCTATTACATATTCATTTTCAAATGGATCTCAGTGCTATCATCATGTTTATATATATAATTTTTTTTATATGAATATAAAATTTATTAAATTTAATTTTAAATTAAAATAAAAACTAGAATTAAACTACCTACTTAAAAATACATTAAAAGTGTTATTATTAAATCTAAAAGAACTCATCTAATAAAAATAAAAAAATTTAAGATATCAATACCTATCAGATAACCAGAGAACTAGCGCACTTATTGCTTTCATTCCTTGTGTAAGGTAAATGCATTTTTCTAATCAACTTCCAACAATTTGTTTGGATTATCTTGATTTAGTGTGTAAATTGAAGAATATGTATTAATTAATCAGAAGAAAGTTAATATTTATGCTCTGGCAAAAACTGACTCTAACAATTAAAAATGAACATTAATTTGTAAATAACATTATATTTGTGTCATAATTAAAAATATTAAGAATGTCTATTTATAAGTATTGATTTTCATAAACCCATTTTATATGGTATGAATTAAACTAATATTAATTCATTAATTAAAACAATTTAATATCACACAAGTTAACTGTAATGTTTCTTATTTTAAAAATCATTTAATATAATAATGACGTAGTCAATGTGAGTGAAATCTATTTTTAAGATTAATTTAATTTATGACTAATAAAAGTAATTTAAAAAAAGTTTTTCATATAACATTTTATTTTTAATAAATAAAATATAAAAAGTTATAATGGATGAGTGAAATGAGCATGAATAAAAGTATGAATGAAGAAAATCATCGTCTAGAAGAAATGAGTATGAATAAAAGAGATAAAGACAGGTCAAAGAGATAAATATAAATAGAGAAAATTGTGAGAAAAATTTATAAAGAAGAGTGAAATAGTAAGAAGATTTTTCCTTTTTAAATCTTTTTCTTTAGATTAAAAATAATCTACCGTATTTATTCATTTTGAGGAAGACATACAAATTCAAAATAAATAAATTAACATTGGTCCAATTAATACTAACTTAAATAATAACAAAATAAATAAAATTAGTGTTGATCTAGTTAACATTGACCTAAATAAATATAAATATTAAAAATAATAAAACTAATTTTAACTTTATTTATTTTAATTAGTTTCAATTAAATACACATTAATATGACATTAATACATATATTTTTACTTATTTAAAAAATGTTAAAATCAATTAACGATAACTTAGATTTGATTAAACCAACTTTATTAATGTTCAATATCATATTAAGTAAATTTTATTTAAACTGACACAAATATTTTATTAATAAAAAGGTTGATATTTTCTATAATTAGTATCGACTTAAACTATGTACACATTTTACATAATATAAAATTATATTTAAAAATAATTTAACGTTTCACTTTTCTTTAAGAAAATTAACTTTTTTGGATTTTTATAAACATTAACCTTTCATGTTGTATTTTTATAAAGCAATAATTTAGAAATTAATTTGAGATTTTGTTGTAACAATACTTGCATATGAAAACAAATTAAAAAAATTATGATAAGTTGATTCCATTAGCTTTTGGTAGGAAAATTACTTTCTAAAACAAACTTCGATATATTTCAAAAGAAAAAGTAAAATTGTTTGATACGTATTTTCTCTTAAAAAAATTATTATAGCCAAAAACATGGAGTAAAAAAGTTGTAAACGACCTACTTAATTTTCGTGACACATATTCCTCCTATGTAACCCTCGTATTTATCTCTTTCGCGTACCTTTCAACCTCTATAGATCTCTCTTCCTTTTCTCTTGATTTTCACCTCTTATATTCCATCTGTTTCAGAATCTGATCAAGTCCTGTAGTAGCTGAGGATCTTAGGGTCATTTTAAACCGATTAGAATCTCAAACAGAGTAAGTTCATGTTTGTTCTAAAGATCTCTTATTCTCTATTTTTCACTAAGTTTTTGTTATCAATATTAATGGGAACAGTTGAGAAAAGTGTTTCTCTCAACTTGATTAAGGTTATACTAAAAGTTGGTGTTATTTGGAAAACTTGTTCTAGATCCCTAAAGTCGGACTAGTGTTATTGCCT
>Ga0099825_1005998_pt1 | contig 15378 bp, 10 predicted proteins | sample SiratroredBW_FD_76838 | JGI IMG/M metagenome (GOLD analysis project Ga0099825, IMG submission 76838) | Root nodule microbial communities of legume samples collected from California, USA - Siratro red BW | ecosystem: Host-associated > Plants > Roots > Nodule | place: USA: California | collected... | reverse complement strand
GAAAAAAAAAAAATAAAAAAAAAAAGTTAAAAGAAAAAAATTTGGGTAAATGAAAGAACCACAAAATATTTTATATAAGTTTAAAAAAAAAAAAAAAAAAAAAAAACAAAAGAGAGAGAAGGGACTGACAAGGGTAGTGACTAAAAGTCACCTCGGAAAGAGAAATTGGAAAAGAAAGTAGTGTTGAGGAGAAGCAGTCCTTGAGCAGAACTATTCATTGTATGCAAAATCTGTATTCACCAATGCTCTGCTCCATAATGCTACAGTATTTGTTCCTTCAATTCTCCACTTTCTACCATTGTTTTTCTATTTCATTTTAAGATTAAATATATTTTTAGTTCTTTTAAAATTAGAAATCATTCTATTTAATTTTTTTTAAAATATATGAATTTCTATTTTAATTTCTATGAAATATTAATTTTCATCCTTTTAAAATTTAAAAGCACTACTAATTTTGATCATAATGTTTATTATAAATTAATACCATGTCCTTTTTAATTTTTACCTATTTTGATTAAATGTATTATTTAAACATCATTAGAATAATTACAAATTTGAATAATTGTTGACTTTTCACTGTATAAACTCTTAAAGTATGTATTAATAACTTTTTTTTTTACTAATTTATAAGCTATTTTGACTAAAATTAAAGAATAAAAATGTCTATAAAAATTTTCAAAATAGTTTATTTTACAAGTTTTTAACTTATTAACTATAAACCACTTCACCTAAGTAGGTAGTTGATAATTTATTTAATTTTTTTTCTGTTATTATTATTTTTTTTATATTTTCATATAGTTTTTATAATTTTTTATTATTTTTACCTATTGTTATGTATTTAGTTAGTGTGGAGACAATTAATTATTATAGCATTTTAATATTTAATGGATTATTTTTCAATTTTTATGTAGTTTAAATTAAAAAATTAATATTACAAATTGAAATAACAAATTTCATTATATGTTGAAATGGGAAAATTATAAATAATATAAATTATAAAAAAAATTATGAAACAATAGTTTAAATTCAGAGATAAAAAAAATTAATTTTTCTGAATAAATAAATAAAAATAAACTTAATACTAATTATATGAACTCATTTAAATAAAATGATTTCCCCAAAATTAAAAAAAAAAACATAACACATTTAAAACTAAATAGAAGTACTAAATTTTTTAATAAAAATTTAATTATTTAAAGAATCTAAATTTGTAATTACATAATAACATGATTTAACGTATAAGTTTTGAATTTATCACCTAGAAGTTACCTTATCAGGTAGAATTAGCTTATTAGTTAGTTTTATCTTTAAACACATATTTACAATAATTGATTTTAGTCTTATGTACTTCATTAAATATGTTAATATTATATGAAGTTTAAGACTTTCAATATTAAAATAATATCATCATAAGAATAAAATATTATTTTTTAACTTCTAAAGAGTAAAAGTATAAATGAAATATTATTAAAATTTAGATTTTTATAGGACTACTTGTACTGTAACAAAATAAAAGTTGTAAAGATGTCTTGAAAGTATTTTGGTACAATGATAATTACATATAGTAAAATAAGAGTCCATAATATAGTATTTACACCAAAGATGATTTAACAAAAGTATACTATAGTATATATTTTGATAACCGTATTTAAAAATAAAAATGTTAGCACATATTTTAAAATATATAATTCGAAGTTGAATTTAAACTATTTTAAATTGATTTTTTTTATACTTTATAATAGTATTTAGACTTCTCACCAATTTGATTATTTCTAATTGAATTTTATTTATTAATTTTTTTATTTTATTGAGTACTACAAATTTTTATAATTTTCAATTGAATATTTCTCATTTAATTTTGTCATTGAATGGGATGATTGTTATCTTGCTCTTTATTTGTCACCATGTGGAGGGAGAATATTGAGGTTAATATAAGATGATGAAAGAATTTATTAATAAATTAAATTTACTGTTTTAATTATTTTCTTATGATTGTTATAGGTAATGACTTGAAAGTCATTAATAAAGATCTTATTACTTAAGATGTTTTCAATCAAAATAATCAAAGTTATGTGTTATTTTGTATCAACCATAATATATTTTTATTAACTATAAAATTTCATATTTTTAATAAACGAACTAACAAGATAATATAACAAGATAACAATCACATCACTAAGAAAAAAAAGTTAAATAATATAGATTTAATAAAAAAAATATAATTTTTTTGAATATAACAAAATTTAATAAAAATTTAATTAAAAATATTTAAATTTATAAGGAACTTAAAAATTAATTAAACCTAAAATTTTGTTGATATGTAAAAAAGTTTTTGAAATAATTTAAAATCTATTTTCAAATACTTTTTTCAAAATGATTAAAGAAATATAAAATCTAAAACTTTTCGAAAAGCCTTTGTTTCCTCCAATGAACAGGGCCACCCTATCCTTTGACTTTCATTCATTCAAAACTTGGAACTGTGAAAAAGCATGTTGTGGGCCTCCATATGAAGATATCTTCATCAATTCTTTGTGCCATTCAAATTGTCAGGAACATTACTGAGCTCCATTATGATATGAGATGGAAGAACATTCCACCATTATTTGATTAAAGTATTCTGAGAAGAACATCACAGAATAGATTCTAAAGTGTTTCAAAAAGTTAATCTTATAATGGTAAATCTTATTATTGGTATTATAATGTTGACTCTGAAATAGTGAAAAATCAATTCTGAACTATGTGTTTTAAAAAATATATAAAATTATCATTTTCAAATATAGTTTTCTGAAACATTCTAAAATGTGTATTTTGAAAGCTTTTTAATACATTTTTTAAAAAGTGTCAAGATTTTAAAAAATATTTTTTGTCATTCCATTACAATAGAAAGGTATATAAAAAAAAGTATAGGGGTGAAAAAAAAAAAAAACAAAAGACTCTTCAAGCATAAGACATGTGCATTTCAACTAAACATGTAAGCCTCATTATTTATTTATCTTGTGGAGATCAATGTTCTAAAGTTTCATCTTAGACTAATATTACTTAGGAAATAAATAAAAATTGGTTAAAAATTATTTTCACCAAAAATAAGATTTTGACAATATTAGATAATTTTGATAATTTTTTACTCAAATTTGCTCTCTTAAATCAAGTCCATAAATTGCTTTTACTTCGTGCAATCAAATCCATGATTAAGTTTTTTTTTTTTAATATAAAAACTATAAAGTCCTCTTTTATTTTCATTTTTTGTTTTCCATGACCAACCTCCATTAAAAATATTTTAAATCTCACCCTCTCCAAATTCATCGATCAAAACATTATATTTTACTCTAAATAGAAAAATTCCTAAATTTCTGTTATTCAAAATCTTAACCCCGCTTCCTATAAAATCTCAGATTTTATTAATTTTTTTGCTTTTTATAATTTTTTTAAAATTGTTATTATCATTTTACTGTTTGTCTCGGGTAGTTCATTATTTTTTAGCACAAAATAAAGATTTCTGAATGGAACACTTAAAGCAAGTTTGAGCAAAATTTGAACAATTTGAAAAAAAAAAAAAAAACAATTTAGTCCTTAAATGTTTGAAGTGTTAATTTAATTCTTGAAACAACAAAAAATATGAATAAGTACTTAGATATGTAGAATTTCACAATTATGTTTTGTGATAAATTTTGGAGACCATTATATCATCAAAATATAACATTAAGGATTGATTTGACATTAAATTAGAAATCGTTTAGCCACCAAACTATACTATTTAGGAATTATTTTACTATTTGTTACACATTCAAAGAATAAAATTAAATTGACATCACTTCAAATATTCAAGTACAGAAGTTTTCATTTAACTTTCTATAAAAGAGTAAGAATTGTTTTAATTCAATAATTTTGTGAAGTTCAACCATTAAACTTGAGCAAAATATATATATATAAGATAAAATTCTCACTACTTGTAGAGGCAATTAAGCAACCATATTAATGTAAACAGATTCTGCTTTCTGCTCCACATTTGATCAACTGAATGAAGCAACCAAGTAGTCATTTTCACTGTAGAACAGCTGACACGATTTCTTGTTTTTCTAAAACAAGTGTGCTAGCAGATAAAGTAGATAATACAATTCAGTGTCAGCTTGGATAGAATAAAGCAAGCTTTGTACATCAAAAATTCAATAAAAGAATAAAGCAAGCTTCTTTATCTTGGTGATAGATTATGGCAAACATGCTTGGTCAAAAAAAGAACATGGTAAACACTACGTGTCATAACAACTTTTGCAATGATCTTGTCATATATACATATCATTGGATAGCAAGTCAATCAATACCTAATTGAAGAAAGATTAGAGATTTCCATCTTTCTAAGAAAGACAACACATCTTTCACAAATTTCCTCTCTCAAAATGTGCTAATTATACTTGTAACATAACATGCAATTTGCTAGAATGCACTGTTGAAGACCCTTCAAGTGTTTCTTCCAAATTTGGTATTTGGTATTGTCCATCAAAGATCAAACCACCAAGATAAACAAACAAGACTTTCTCACCACTCTGACCAAAAACAAATCATTCTCTCACCCAAGGCTACTAAAAAGAAGGCCAGAAACCTTCTGGTTTTAATGTGCTGAAAATTGTACTTCCCATTATAAATAAATAAGCAGAAATTCCATAGCATGAGAAGCTGCATCTAAGTCAGTATTGCTTGCTGCCATAAGCTGTACAATGAAGTTTGGTGAAGATGTAAAAGGTAATAGAGTCTAATTCCCTATACACAATAAGTACTTCCAAATCAATAATGAAAAACAATCAGCTGCATCCTCTAGTGTTAAGAGAAGCCAAACAAACACATCAATTCAACTCTGATTTGAGTTCTGTTCATTTTGCACCACAGGTTGAGTGTGGTTTGAAGGACCTGAACCTGAATCTGAATGAGAAGTGTTTGAAGATCGTGGATTTTGTCCTGTTTGTGGCATCATTTGAGGGCCTTGTCGCTGCTCTGATAAAGCCTGCAATCTTCTTCTCCATCTATAAATCTCCACAAGAATAGAACTTCCACTCATCACCACACCAAAACCAGCAAATGTGGCCAGAAGGATAGACAAAACGGCTTGCACACGAACCTGAAGGAGACAAAAGAATCATGTTCTATGAAAATTTGGAGAGGCCATTTCTTTTATAGATAAAAACCTATTAATCTATTCAGTTGATAATTTATTTTTCACTAAATATTGCCAAACTTGGTTCCAAATGAAAAATACAGGTAACAAGAATTTGGTTTAGACAAAAATTCATTACCATGGAGTAAAAAATATGCGCAAAGAGAACCACCAGAGCAAACTGGACAGAAGCATAAATCCAGATGAACCTGCTTTTTACTGGAGACCAAAATTTAAAACAATAATTTTAGGACTCAGAGATCAGCTAAACCAAACTGACAGAAAAGAACAAAACTAACATTCAGTGTCATAATAACAGAAATTGCCACATCATATGTTATACTAACCAGACCTCAATAAAGAATGCTAATCAATGATATGTACTCACCGTTGCCAGGATATCAGTCTATTACAACACACAAAGTAAATTTAAAATATTTACCAATGTTCAAACCTACCCATGGTTGATGATGTCATGGAGGAAAGTAGACCCAGGACACAGGAAAATGGAAGAGATATGGCAATTGCACCAGTACCCATTTTTCCAACCTGCAGAGAGTTGAATAACTGAGCCTATACAAAATTGCAAATTTCTTAATTCTGAGAGGACAGGTGTTCTTACCAATAGCTGCTCAAGAAAGCAGAAATATGCAAGCATGCTCACAATGACAAGAACTGGGACTTCCTGCCATACCCTATTAAAATGAGAAGGCAAATTAAAGGTGTGACTATAATAATTAATAATCCACAGTGAAAGAATTTACAAATAAAGATATAACAAAAATACACTATTCCACTAGTAGTAGCTGCAGAACTTCAAGAAAAACTACTGATTTCACAAGTGTCACAAACTATATTTGAATCATGACATAGCATGTGATACCAGGTTTCTATCAAGGTCTATTAAGATTATATGATATCCATTAGTTCCTTATTGAAGCATACTGTCATAATTCATTCACCAGAAAGATCCTTATCAAACAAAAGTGAATAGACATGCCTGTATCCGGCTACATCTTCCAGCTGAGACCTACTTGCACCATTATTCCGATTTCGAACACTTTGGATCCGTAATAGAGTGACAGGTAGGTTCCGAACGTCCTCCTTGCACACATCACAGGTCTTGTTACCCTTTATACTGAACCATTTAATAGCACATTCTTGGTGAGCCAGAGCAAGTTCACCTTTGCAGCTGCATTCCAACTTGAAGGTCTCACCTCCTTCACACAGATCAACCAGACAGATCCTACACACAGCCTCTTCTTCGGCTATATCTTCACCATTAGCATCTTCATTTTCTGCACCATCAAAGTATTTAAGACGAGTAACTAACAAGTAAAATTCTACAATTTTCCATGAATGCAAAAGCAAATGTTTATAATGTGATACCAGTATCATTTGTTGAAGTGTCTACCAATTCATCTCCTTCCTTTACTCGAGGAGTGGAAGGAACAATGCGAAAAAATGAATCCATCCTCCTCAAGCTTTTATCTTTGCCGTTGGCAGGTACTGAAAGAGAGCGAGCTATCTTCCTCTGGGCTTCTTTTTTCTGCCAAAATGAACTAATAGGTTAAAACAAAGGTTATTAAAACGACTTAAGTTTTATCAACAAAGACTACCAGATATAATAACTACAGCAAAATGGAACTTAAAAGCGTTGTTAAATCTCACATTTAGAGAACCACCAACACTTCCACCATGAGAAGATTCATTGTTGGATTGTCTAATTTCATCTAGCGGTAATGATGATGTTCTCTTAATCCTAGGAGTAAATATCTTGGTAAGAGACAATGATCTTGCAATTGAAGGCTTTTCTCCAATGCCTGAAGAGGAAACTTCTGGAGCTGCAGTATTTGGCTTTTCAACATCTGCTGCTGGTGTTCGATACCTGAAGCTCAGTTTTGGAAGCAGGCTTCTTATGGCTGATTTTCCTCTTGATGTTGAAGGCCCAGGAGAGGTATATGTAGGAGGATCAACAGAGCGAGAAGTCACAAGAAAATTCACTCTCTTGGGAGTAGGAGTGGGATTGGAACTTGGTGTTGGTGGCATTTTGATTGCAACAAAATCTTGAGAACTCTCTTCTGTTCTTGAGGGTATTTCTAGAAGAAGATTTTGTCTCTTCCGAGGAGGAACATGCAAGGTTTCTTCAGTTATCCCCATTGGATCATCAACCTACAAAGAAATATGAAATTGATAAAGTAACTGCTTTGCACATCAGATTCAAGTTCTAAAAAACTGGGTCCTATGGGTGTCTGGATTCAAACTATATATGACATATTGAACTGCATAATTCAAAGTACGTTGAGGAAAAAAACAAAAGTAGCTGGAAGCTGTTGCAGTCAGTTTTCATGCACACACATAAGAAATCAGAACAAACACGCCAACAATTAAAAAGAATAAAATTCACACCAAGAAATAAGACACCATGGATACAGTTTATGAAAAAAATTCAGACAAATCAAGCTCTGAGTATTATAAAATATATGCATATGACCCCAATTATTGAAATAGAAAAATAAAATATAAAAAAAAAAACAAACTTGGTCATTCGTAATGATTATTTCCAGTGTTCGTAGCATGTCTACTATAAAAAAAGGAATAAATTTTGAAATTTTGGTCTGAAGAATCAACAACCCAACAAAACAAAACTAATCCAAGGAGTGACAGAATCATATTTTTAAGAAAGAGACGAAAAAAAAAAACATGTTCTTGAGTTTAAATTAGTGACTAGTCCTTGAAATAAACCAGACCCTATGCCCCAGATTGAAGCTAAAGAAGATGCAAAACGAATAACTGAAAGTGGTACCTTTTGAACTGGAAGAGAAACTGTTCTTCTGCAAGAACCTGCATCATGTTCCTCATTCACAGGCTTTTCTTCTGTACTCATTTTTCTGTAGCAAAGGGATTCAAACCCAGAAATTGAAAATAGAAGACCAAGCCAAATTGCAAATAAAATTCAGTTTTTGGAGACACCAATTATTCCCATACCACTTATTGCTGGTACATTGAAGAAATGAGTGATGACAAAGACAACTGAAATATATGGGTTACAAGGAAAAAAGAAGGAAGTGAGTCTGATTAAATACAAAGACCAATCTTTGACATTTATGACACAGTGGGGTACCTTTCCCTGTGATCTGCTGCCACTCACACACTCTTCATAAATTATTCTCACCACCACTGTTAAAATATGCAGACAAAGATATTAGCAAAAGAATGAGATTAATTTACGTAATCAAAGAAGTTTAGTGTATAATATGTCCATTTATTTGCAAAAACAAGTGTGAAATCCCCATAAGACAGGAACTTTAAATAGTAAATGAGTGTTGAGAAAGTTAGGAGAAGAAAACAAATGCACCCAATCACATTCACCACTCCTAGCTCTCACTCCCAACTTCCCATGGTTAATGACATTCAATGTCTTTTAAACTGACTTTAACTTCAAAACAAAAACTGCAGGATGCATTTATTACTCTCTCTCTCATCCTAAATGCTTTAGCTTCCAATTTTTGTTTCAAAATTATTAATATTTTATCATTTCCAAAATTATTATTATTATTATATCTTTACTTAAATATAATCTTTGTTATGTTTTCTTATGATATGAAAGTAGCATGGAATAATCAAATTAAAGTATCAAATATTAAGTAAGGATATTTTAGACTTATTTGTCAATAATATTAAATTTTCTTTAACATTGTAATAAACCTTAAGCATAAAAAAATTTAAGAATAGGTGAAGTATTAATTTAATTTAAAAGGTATTTTTACAATCTGTCATAGTTTTAATAAACATAATTCTATTAAGAAAATTAAATTTAAATATATCATTTCTTGAAATAAATATTTTTTTAGTTGTAAGGAATTATTGTTTAAGTTTGGTTAAAGATATCTTATATTTAAGCCTTTAAACTCTAACATAAAAGCTTGTGACAAAAAATATTACAGCTTTTTTAAGATAATACTTAAACTGTACCTTAATTACAAGTTGACACGTCATTTTACATTATATTATGAAACAACATATAAATATGTGTGCCTGTAATAAATATTTTATTTTAATTAATAACGTGCTAATTTAGTATTAGTGATATTTATAGTAAACTATATCTCCACAGTACCCACTAAAAGATATACTTACTTTTTTTTTAAAAAAAAAGGAACTTTTATGGATGAGATTGGTGGTGTGCAGAAGGCAGCTAATTGACGCCAATATTTGTTCCTGTTTTCAGGATCATTCACAAATTAACTTTCTATTCACGCAAATATTGTGAAATTTTGTTTCTTCTGACTAGTAGGTAATGAAAATATTGTGTTTAGTTTCGTGGGCGACCAAATAAGATAATATATTTTTTTTTATATGTTGACATTAATGTAATATTATTTAAAAGCTAAAATGTTTGAGTTTGTCAAAACGGTTTTAAGAATATAATTTTTAATTTAACTTAATTCATAAAATTTACTTATAAAATGATAATGGTGTCCACTTATATGTTATTTTTAGGTTTACTTTTCAAAATAACCTGCATTTATATGTGTGACTCTGGAAGGGAAGGTGAAAAAAAAGTGTATTTTAAGAAATTGGAGTTTATACTTCTAACAATAGCCTTGAATTGTTAATGAAGTTTAAAAAGAGATTCACCAATAAAAAAATTTCAGACACTCTGGTTAATAGAATTTTAAAAAATTATAATGATATCTATTTATAAAATTTTGAGCTTAGATTCAAATATTTAAAAATGATATTTTAAAAAAATAAATACAAGATTATATATACACATATATATCGAGTTTAGGGTTTAGGGTAGACCAATTTGATGGATGAAGGAGTTTCAATGTTTTGAAGTTATATCATCACAATCACCTTTTGTGATTTGTGTTTTGCGAACTTTCATGAAATTGAGTTTGTTCAGTTTTGATTTATAGTTAAAGATGTCAATGAAGAGTTAGTAACCTGTAATATTATTAATATGATATAATTATTTAATATTAAGTTATTAGTTAGTCATTATTTTCTTTGATTCAATTCAACCTGAATGTCTTTATGGACCAAATTGACTTGGTTGAATTTTATATGTCAAATGATTTCAATTCAACTTAACTTTTTTTGAAGTATTCAGTGTATGATTTTGATAAAATGTTATTTTATTTGTTGTGAGTTAGATTATTTTGAGATGATCATTTATTTTTAGATGCTGTCAAATTGTGTTGATTAGATATGATAGTCATTTATTTTTAAACTTCATATTATTGTAATGGTTGTTTATTTTAAAATAACTCTTTACTACTTTGATCCAATATGATGATTGTTTATTTTTAAATGGCTTATGATTATTGTGATTGTCGTTTATTCTTAAACGAGTTTGGATTATTGTGATGGTTGTTTATTTTCTAAAGTCTTTATATTATTTTGATCTTATGTGATGATAATTTATCTTCAAACAACTTCAAAATTACTACGATGGTCATTCATTTTCAAACAAGTTCGGATGATTGTAATTGTAATTTATTTTCAAACGAATTTGTACTACTTTAATTTGATGTGATGATTGTTTATTTTAAAACGACTTGACAAGAGTTTGTGATATGAAAAAGAGATTTTCCTGAAGAATGTGCCTCATTAAAACCTTGTCCAATAAAACTCACCTTAGGGACAAAAACCAAACTAATGAAAAAGAGTACATCATTCTTTTACCCTTAGCCCCGTTCGGCTTGGTCATGTTGGACAAAATGTCCCAAGTCCCTTGACTAGTCAAACTCCTCTATTAGATGATGTACTTTATGTTATTATTCTGTAATGCGACCTTGGTTTTAGTAATAACTACACCTCATGGTCAGATAAGCAAATGGGGCAGAGAGTGCAGGTTGCGAGAGTCATACTAATTCGAGATTAAACACCTCCTAGATGATGACATCTCATCTAACATTGAGAGGGGTTTAATTTTCATACTTACATACATTCTCTTAAAGACTTGTGTGTTATGCGAAACAAAGGAAGAGGAAGGAGCTTTCGTCACTTTTTTCTTCACATCCGAGTTCTCCTCTATGCTAATATATTGTGTTTCTGGAGCTTGTCCATGTTGGCAGGCGGGTTTGCGTACAACGTGTTCAGGAATTTTCTTGGGCGAAGGCCCACCAAGTGTGAGTCTAGAGTCATCACCAGATGTAAGTCAAGATATGGACGAACACTTTAGAAGATTAAGCCATGTATTTTGTAATGATTCAGTATCCCCTAGTATGACATTATGTAGGGGAGGTTAAGGTTCCTATTATAGGTTTGTTGTCGACATATTGAGTTAAAAACCTTATCCAAAAGGTGTTGAATGAATCTATCAAATTTCTTGACAGAGAATAGTACCATTTTAGGGTTGGTCCCTTGAGTGTACGTAGTAGGGAAAAACCTACAATATACTCTCAGATACGCCTTGACATATGCCTTTGGTTTCACCAATCCATCATATTTTTTAACACAGAGCCACCTCCACTTTATAGGAAGTCAGGTCATCATAGCGTTTGGCATGAAAGGGTGAAACCCAACGAGACTTGCATTCATTGCCTTGTTTAGTGAGGGCGTTGGCATCGTCTTAAAAGGTTTTTGTTGATCATATGTTTGTGACATCTTGTGGTGAAGGCCCATGAGCTTGAGTCTAAGGACATGTTATATTGTTGGTCCATTAAGCAACTTGGGATTGGTTGTTGTATTGAAATTGTTGTCTTCGTGTCTCCGTTGCTATCCTTTGAGTTTGGTTACCACACAATGATCATTCCTTATTTTTAGTAGGTTTTATCATCATGGTTGGCCGAGACAAAATAATCGTTTATTGTGTTGGGCTCAAGCTTGTAGGTTCTATTTAGATTGGTGTGTGGTCTAGTCTTAGTTTTGAGTATGACAAGTTGTCCGTGGGGAGCTTACAACTTGACTCGATGCTGGCCTTGTAAGAGCTCCAAAACCTTATCAAATTTGTTATGCATTTCAAATATTACATCTTGAATATTTTTCTCATTTTTTGAAGGGGAATCTCCGTATGTGCTTTGAGGGTTCTGATGGCTAATGAGTCCATCTTAGGATACGATGATGATGATATGACAATTCTGCGTCTAGTAAGTACCATAGGATTTGTGGTCTGGGAACAACTTTACCCAAACCCCACAATAAGCGCCAAATGATCTTATCATAAAGGAGCATGACTATCATAGGTGGAAAAAGTGGTAATCTTAGAAAGTCAAGTTTATACTCTGAGGGTTGATCATTGAGTTATTGATGAAATCCAAGGGGAGATCTACCTATAAAAGATTCTTCGATACTTTAGTTAGTAAAATTAGAGAAATTATAGAATATGAGTATAAAAGTGAATAAGAGAATTGGATGACTACTCCTTATGAGATTTATCTGTATTTATATGCTCTTGAATGTTCCAACATTAACTCAATATGACATTTGGAAGATAGAAATTAAGTTCCAATTATGAATTATAATATAGTAATTTAGCAGGTAAAGGTAATAAATATTTTAGTTTACCCTATTAGAAACATTAATTAATCAATTAAAAATTTAGAAAATATTTATATGATTATATGTGTTTTTAATATATATATATATATATATATATATATATATATATATATATATATATATATATATATATATATATAAACAAATTTTTAAAAGATAAAATTTTAAAAAAATTTAGTGGTTTGTCACATCTAGATAACATCGTTAGGGTTAATCACCGCGCATGAGGTATTGTCTACTTTGAAGCTCAGAGCTCCATTATAGTCTTGTTCTTAAAATGTATCTTGGAAAGTTAAGAAAAGAAGGTGTATCTAAATTATCCTTTATCTTGACTCCTAAATGTTGTGTGACTATTAGATACGTTAGATTAGACTTCCAGTTGAGGTTTAAGAGAAATAAGAGTTTGTTTGTATAACACTTTTTTATTTATATAGATGAAGTTAGTGTTCCGATCTCAAATTTATTGAAAATCAATATATTTATAATATTGTCTAATTTATTGTCCGATCCTCATAATTTCATCATAATTTTGTCTTTAAAAACTCTAGGTGTATTTAAATTTAAAATTATCTTCCAAAGGATGTACTCGAACATATTGTATTCAAAACTTAAATATAAAAAAACTAAGTTAAACTACAGTGATGTCACACAACATCATATTGTTATATGGTAGATACAATAATGTAGAGGAAAATATTATTGATGTTGGGAAGAAAATGATGAGGGGGGACAAAATTTGTGTGTAGCCACTTTCGCACATAATTATGGTTAACGTGGTGAGCGTTTAGCCACCAAAGAATGTGCATACAACGGTTAAGGTAGGGCATTTTCATGTTCATATCATATCAATAAGCTTCTTCATTGATTCTGGAGACCGCTTCTTTGTTTTGAGTTTGTACTTTCCTTGCCTGCATTATCAAAAGAATCAAGTTTCAACTGTGTCATATGAACAAACAGGAGAAAAAAGAAAACAAAATCAACTTCAGATCTTTACCAAAAGAAAGTAAAAAAGCAGTGTCCTCCATCCAACCCTACCACTTATATTTAGTGGATTTTTTTTTTCAAATTATTTTAAATTAGGAACTGTATCATTAAGCATTCAGTACATATCAATAAAGGTTCTTGTCCTTTACATCTTTCTTTTTAATTATAAACAAATTTCTGATCAATATTGAGTACAGTGTAATTTGCATGGTTATATATATTAATTAGTCAGTGTTTCTCGATCTGCACCTTCATAATATAAATATGTGTGTAACTGTAGGGTAAAAGTGAGATCGGTTTTTTCTTTATTGTTATCTCCATGCATTACTATAAAGATATATTACCCTTTTTAACTTTCTCTCCTTTCCTTGCTTCCAGATAGTTTGAATTAAAGTATGAAACAAAGTGGCTTGACAGAAGCATTTCGAGTAGAAAGGTAAAAAGCTTATATGATTATTTAAGTTTAATGATCAAAACCTTCCACTTTTGCTTTTGCCACAAGGTCGATGCTTATGCTTACCAGACTGTGGTCCTTAGACTAGAAAATTAAAGAATTCAAATGCTGTGAAGTCAATAGCATCCTCTACCTTCACTGTAACCTTTTTCAAAACTATAGCAAACATAATCATTATTTTAGAGACACACAACATTTTATGTCTCACATTTGAGGTTCACGAATCCAGCCATTTTTAAAACTTGAGATGCTAATATTCACTTTGTTTGTTCTTGTTTACTATAATAGTTAGTGTAGCTGGTTTCATCGTCCTTCAAATCTGACGTGTCGCTTGAATTTATGGATGACATGCGGCATGGGCCAGAAGATTAATTAGCCACCCAATCAATTCATTTTCATGACAGTGAAATGGAAAGTCATAATTGTTGAGATATCATAGCTCCATAAATGCTTCTTTTTTTTTTTTTTTTATTAGTCATTTGTTCGTGCTTCATTCCCAAGTGTCTTCATTCTTCTGCGTGAAGTAAAAGGGTCCTCAGTTATTATCATTATCTTGCAGGGTTTTGAATATGTTTTGTGATGATAATTTTTTTAGGTGAAAGCTAAAGAGTGCTAGGTATTTAGGTATAAATTTAAGTCTTCAAAATTGAATTGTACTGAGAAAATTCAATAATATATAAGAAATAACATTAACAAATTTAATGTCTTCAAAGTTTTGGATTTAAGTTAGTATTATCTTTTTGTATGGATTTAATTTTTATTATGAGATATTTGCGATATTTTTTTTTAAGATTTTTTTAACAAATAGTGTGAATGCTGATAGTTTATAACGATGATATGTTCACATGAATATAATTTAATTTTTGTATCAAAAATTTTCTTAACAAAAGTTTCGAGCAAGCATGTCTTAAATGAAGGTCATTTGTGAATAAAATACTCAATGTTTGAAAATATTTTAGCTTAAAAAAGAATGTATTAATATAAAAAGAAATTCTTACTTGATGTTTTAATATTTTGTATTAAAAATGATGTTATTTTTTATATAAATCTAGATATTTTTATTTTTATTTGATCTTTATGATATTTTTTATCTCTTGATGCTTGCAGTAATGAAAGACTACTCTGTTTATAGTTAATGGTAAATTTTTTGGGTGGGAAGATTAATATGTATCTTTGTTATTAAGATTAACTTTGTGTCTTTGTTATGGGACTTCTATTTTTACCATCTTTCTCTCTCTAAGGAGCATGCAAAACATGTTTTTTTTTTTTTTTTTTTTTTTTT
>Ga0099825_1005994_pt1 | contig 15384 bp, 7 predicted proteins | sample SiratroredBW_FD_76838 | JGI IMG/M metagenome (GOLD analysis project Ga0099825, IMG submission 76838) | Root nodule microbial communities of legume samples collected from California, USA - Siratro red BW | ecosystem: Host-associated > Plants > Roots > Nodule | place: USA: California | collected... | reverse complement strand
CACTTAGTGTTTTCACCCCTCAGACACGTGTGTGTTCCAAAACTACACACAGCGAACCACTTATTTGAACTGAGCTAACCACTTAGACATTCCACCCCTAAGTCACATGTGTGTGTTCCAAAATTACACATAGCGAACCACTTATTTGAACTGATCTAACCACTTAGTGTTTTCACCCTTCAGACACGTGTGTTCCAAAACTACACACAGCGAACCACTTATTTGAACTGAGCTAACCACTTAGACATTCCACCCCTGAGACTCATGTGTGTGTTCCAAAATTACACACAGCGAACCACTTATTTGAACTAAACTAACCACTTAGTGTTTTCACCCCTCAGACACGTGTGTGTTCCAAAACTACACACAGCGAATCACTTATTTGAATTGAGCTAACCACTTAGACCTTCCACTCCTGAGACACATGTGTGTGTTCCAAAACTACACACAGCGAACCACTTATTTGAACTGAGCTAACCACTTAGACCTACCACCCCTAAGACACATGTGTGTGGTCCAAAATTACACACAGCGAACCACTTATTTGAACTGAGCTAACCACTTAGACATTCCACCCCTGAGACACATGTGTGTTCCAAAATTCCACACAGCGAACCACTTATTTGAACCGAGCTAACCACTTAGTGATTTCACTCCTCAGACACGTGTGTGTTCCAAAACTACACATAGCGAACCACTTATTTGAACTGAGTTAACCACTTAGACCTTCCGCTCTTGAGACACATGTGTGTTCCAAAACTACACACAGCGAACCACTTAGGTGAACTGAGCTAACCACTTAGACCTACCACCCCTGAGACACATGTGTGTGTCTAAAATTACACACAGCGAACTACTTATTTGAACTGAGCTAACTACTTAGACATTCCACCCCTGAGACACATGTGTTCCAAAACAACTGCGTTTTCTCTTTCATTGTCACGCGAGACAGTACGTGCCACGTCAGAGTGTCAAACGGAAGTAAGAAAAAATACGGTGTCAAAGTATCGTTTTTCGACCAATAATATCTCATTGAATTGAAACAATACAATTATAAACAAAATAACGAAGTTATGGACACCTCACTAATAAGGAAACATAATAATCCACCGTTCAACCACCTCTCTTCTTCCACACTTCAACCACAATCCACCGCGAACTACTCCACGTCGTTCGTGCCACCAAGGAGACGTCGGAGCGCTGCCAAGAGCCATCACTCATAACCCCGTCGTTGCATCACCATCCCGCCGCGAGACTCCATCTTAAACAATCACCTAAGCCATTGTCGCCTCCAAACTCTGTGAACCCTCATTATAAGCCCTCTCGCTTCTCACTGTTCTTCCGTCGCCAACCACCAATCTGTGCCTCCAACCGTCGCGCCTCGCCTTCCCTCTCCTTTATAGAAGGGCACTGCTGAGGTCACAACCAATACCAACTTTCCTTTTTTTTTTTTAAACCCTATATACTTAAGAGAGAGTCGTGGGTTGGGCCTCGTGGGTTTGCACCCCCAATTTTGCACGTCTTGCACCCTTGCCATGTGGGTTCCAAGTCTAAAAAATGGGCTTTCCTCAATCGGCGTATCATAATTTCTATTACACCTTTTATTTTGATATACACCCGGCTTGCATGCCACAATTTTCTTTTTATGTGATTTCCTTCAATTTTACATGTTGTTCAAATGTGAATTTTACTAAAGTTTAAAAATATACAAAAATGTTTTTCTCGTGTCTTATTTTAAAATAAAATTCGATTAAACATCCAAATGGTCACACGCATTATGCAAAATTTAATTCAAAAAAGTTTCACTATATTGTTTAGATATTTAAATGATTGTATGTGTCAAAAAATATCTTATACGAATTTTCTTTCTAAAAAAGGGTACATAAAAAAATAATAGATTTTGTAAAGAATTTTCAAAATACCCAATTTCTAAAAAACATAAAAATACCAAATTTTCAAAATTAAAAAAATATCAACATCTCAAACATTTTCAAAAAAGAACTATGTAACCCTGATTTTCCATCCCATATGGAAATACGTAGGAGTAAGGTCAAACCCTTGTCAGGCCCCGAAAAATAAAAAAAAATATTTTTTGTGTGTTTTATATGCAATTTTGTCTCTTTTTTTTGGAAATAAACATTTTGAAAATCACACTCATTTTACTTATTTTATTAAAGCTATCGTTTTAGGACGGGCATTGTGGGGGTGCTAATACCTTTCCCATACGTAACCGACTCCCGGACCCTAAATTCGCTTTCGCGAACTTGCCTTGTCTATTTTTTGGTTTTTCCGTAGTTTTCTATAAAAACTATGGTGGCGACTCCTCTGTTTTTAAAATATTATTTTTTTTCGGTCCGTCGTCCTTGTCGTGATCCCAGTTGCGCTGCAACACAAACATCGTATATCTGATGTCTAATATTCTTCAAAAGTAGACATCTCAAATATTCACTTAGAAATTGTGTATATCAATACTACCAAAACACTTACTACAAAGAAACACTTTAGACACTTTGTAATTTATGTCTAACATCAAATTTCATACAAAATATAATTAATCAATCAAAACATAACTTTTAAAGATACTCTAAACATGAAACCTGAAGTTAAAAATCAATTTTGATTAAGTCATGAATGTGCACCCTCATTACTTTATCAAGATTGTTTTTCTTTCTTAATAATTTCATCACAATCAAGATAACTCAAATATAATCATAATTTCAAATATCATGGTCAAACATCCAACTAGAAACATTTTGTCTATTTCTCGAAACTAAGTTTCAAAAATCTACACGTAGAAGAAACTCAATAAACCCACTACCCTCAGGTCATTCTAAAAGCAGAATGCTCTGATACCAAATGTAACATCCCATATTTTTTATTTAATAGTAACTTCTCATGTATAAATTCAATAATAGAAATATGTATAAATATCCATACATTAATCCTAGTATTTCAAAATATACTTATCCATAGACGATTTAATACAAATATATTCATATAATCACAAAATAAAATTAAATAAAGCTTCTCTATCAGCTCATTGAGGAGTCACACCACTCGTCAAATCCTCTGTTCACGTGTAACACACAATCATTGCAAATTTAAAATTAAAACAAACACCACACAAAAGGAACGATAAGCTAGAGAGTTTTAAAATGTATAATCATAAATTAAATTTCTACTCCAACCAAACTACAACACATTAGAATTTCATAATTTATCTCACACATCACATTACCATTATCATATTTCTATAGCAACTCAAATCATACATACAACGACTCATACACAAAGACACTAATTCTACTTTGGAAGACTCATACATTGAATAAGATTCAGAGGTATGCACTTGTCATATGACTCCGAGTTGTGAAAACCACACAACCTAACCCAAAATCAATTACATCACACTCATATGATAGAGTTAATCCATATGATCGAGTCCAATCAGTTCTTTTTCACACCATAGTGCAATAATATGAACCTCCTTCATCTCTCACTACTTGGATATCTTCATCTATATGATTCCAATACACTAGTAGAGTCAAAATACCTCCTTATTGATAAAACCACAAACAATGCACATTCTAAACAATCTAAACACAACTATCTCCTTTCCTAAAGATACTATGTCGTGATCACACATCACATAAATCAACAATATTTCATACAATGATTACATTCAAAATCAATTCTCAATTGACAACACTTCAAAATCATCAAACACATATATGAAATTCCACAATTAATTCTTACAAGAAAGTTTGGAATTGGGGACCACATCACCCTCACATCTAGGTCTTTTAACCTAGGGTTCTACTGAAAAACAAAACTAGCTTCCTTTACCTGAATTGACAAAGATCTCCAAAACCAGGGATCTTAAAGATAGCCTAACCTGCACCACAAAATCCTGATCAACGATTAGAAAACATCTCTAGAACCCTGAATTAACAAAGACTAATCTTGATTATAGAAACACTAAATGCAACTAAAATCTAGACTCGGGTGATTGGAAAGAAGACTAACTCAAAAAGAAAAAGGGAAGAAAATGAACTTACTCAATGTAAGATTCTGATTGGACAATCTAACTCTAATCATGACCATGAGTGTGATGGCAGACTCTAATCATCGATATAATGACCGATGAGGTCAAAAATCTAGAGAGAAGGCAGAGAACCCTAAAGAGAAACAATTTTAGAGAGATGGTGATTTTTTTTTTATATTGAAAACTTAATACTGATTTTTCCTATTTATATAATCTTTTCTCTTTAGAATGAGGATTCAAAATATCACACATTGATTAATTCAACAACTAAAAGAAAGATTAATTCTTTGTTCGGATCCTTCCTTTCTTCAAACGGAACAAACAGAGATAGAATTAGAGCATTTCCTTAAAATCCTTCCTAGATATTCATTAATGTGCCGACTATTCATGGAACATGAGAAGTAGATAAATAATCATCTGCTCTAGAAGAAATAGAAGAATTTCTTAGGAATTCTACAACAGCCACTCGTCCTTTTTTCTTTGATAGATGGTTAGAACATCATCAATAAAATATTCAAGTGTCATCTTAATTATATCTAAATCTAAATTCTATGTTTTAATATTGTTCTAGGCACGAAAGTTTTTTATCGCACTTTAGGCTAGTCTAAACAGAAATTTTTCCATTCCCTATCTCATGATAAGTGTGTTCTATTTATTCTTTCACTTTTCTTAGAAAATAATTGGTCTTGGTACCAAAACTATACCAAATTGTGTAACAACATTTCAATATTTTACCTACTTCCTCTAACAGATATTTGTTCAAGAATTTGAATTAGTATTTAAATTTCTGTTACTTGAAATATTTTATTCCCTCCTCAGTTTTGAGAATCTTAACAAATTATTACCCCTTACAGAACTATTAAGCCCACAAAAAGTGAGTATATTCATATTTCGCCCTACATTATATGCAGCCCATTTTCATGGATACGTAGATCCTTTTTAACACTATTTTTATACTAACAACACCTCCTTCGGCCCAGGACAGGTCACAAGTCCCCAACCTCAAGCTGAATAGGTGAAGAGGCTTAATGTTTCTCTTAATGATTATTAAAGTTATTTCAAATGTAAGGTTTACGGAAGCACCTTTACATGTGGCTCAAGTTTTTTTGTTTTCATTCTAAGTTGCAGAAATTGCAGTTGCAAATTTATCAATGTTGCTCGAGTTGAATATAAATAAAATAGATGCACAAGGTACATACTTGTAATTTAATTGTTATTATGATTTATGCCTTTCGTTTTCAAATCGTTAGGCCTTTTGACATTGTCTTTTAGCTTCCGCATAGTTGAGCCTCTCGGCTTCCACATCATTTTAGCCTCTTGGCTTCTGCATTGTTCATCCTTTCGGCTTTGACTTTCTTTTTCCACATCATTAAGTCTTTCGACTTTGACTTTCTTCTTCTGCATATTAAGACTTTCGACTTTGGCTTTGCAATTTTTCTTAACATGTACCTTTTGGTGTACGCTTTAGTTTAGGGACACACCATTCGATGGCCACTATAGTTTAGGGACACAACATTCGGTGCTGCTTTAGAAAGGCATTATTCGGTGGCCCATTTAGGGACGCACCATTTGGTGACCGCTTTAGGGATGCACCATTCATTGAACTATTTAGTTCAGGGACACACCATTTGGTAGCCACTTTAGGGATGCATGATTCGGTGACCCGTTTAGTTTAGGAATGCACCATTCGGTGGCCGCTTTAGGGATGCACCATTCGGTGACCCATTTACTTTAGGGACCAAACCATTTGGTGGCCGGTTTAGCGATGCACCATTAAGAGACCCATTTAGTTCAGGGACGCACCATTCAGTGGCCACTTTAGGGATGCACTATTAGGTGACCATTTACTTTAGGGACGTATAATTTAGTGACCGCTTTAAGGACGCATCATTCGATGGCCGCTTTAGGGACGCAACATTCGGTGGCTGCTTTAGGGAGGCACCATTAGGTGACCTATTTAGTTTAGGGACACATCATTCGGTGGCTGTTGTAGGGACGCACCATTCAGTGGCCCGTTTTAGTAACACACCTTTCAACCACATTTTGATGACAATAATTTTATCAAACTTAAATATCAAAGTGCATAAACATGTTTTCTATGCTTATTTTTCAAAACATAATATTCTTGAAAGACCTTGAAATTATATTTCTAAAGAAAATATATCTATTAAAAAATTATTAATATTTTCTAGCTTCCCTGGAAGTTTCTAAGACATTAATTTTATTAAATCATTCGTATTCTAAAAACACAATTTATTCATATTTGTATTTTTACATTTTACGAATTTTATAGAATTTAGAAATCTAGAAATATATAAAATTAACAAGATAGGAAGATTAGGAACGGGGAGATCTCACTCAATCTTACTTTATTTCCATGCTCTTACTGACTTGAGCATCGGAGAATCTTTTGCTTGCTTTCTTTCTGATCTTCTCGTTGTTACATTGTAATTTGCTTATCGTTTTGAGGATTTGTCAGAGAATTATTACATCATCGTTCCCTTCATTAGGTGTGGGCTATCTTTGGTTTCTCATTCTTTCCGGGAATCAAGTTTTCAAGAAGGTTTTCAATATATGGTCTTTTTGGATGTGGAGGTAGGAAAGTTTTCCCTGATCACACGCGGGGCCCCAATTCGTTCTAGCCATGGGAGTTTTTGATCACTCTCTAGGCTAGCCCAAATAGAACTGTTTTCATTCCCTATCTCATGATAGTTCTATTCTATTTATTCCTTGACTTTTTTTTAGAAAATAACCAATTATGGTACCAAAATTGGACCAAATTGTGTAACAACATTCAATATTTTACCTACTTACTCTAACATATATTTGTTCAAGCATTTGAATCAGTATTTGAATGTCAGTTACTTGAAATATTTGATTCCCTCCTCGGTTATGAGAATCTTAACAAATTATTATCGCTTACAGAATCATTGAGCCCACTAAAAGTGGGTATATACATGTTTGGGCCTATATTATATGCAGGCAATTTTCATGGATACATAGATCCTTTTTAACACTCCTTTTATAGTAACAATACTTGCTTAGGCCCAAGACGGGTGAAATATCTTTATATTCTAAAGCTATTTTTTACGGTCTTACTTTAAGTCGGCGTATGTGCCTAACTTCCATGTCATGATTTGTAATCATTACACTTTTCTAATTTTTATGAACTATCATATGCATTCCCTAATTTTAAAGGACCAATTTTTGACTCTTGAAAGTCGTCCTTAGCGCCTATATATATAAGGAATGTCTTTCCTTGTATTTTTCATAAGTTGAATGAACGAGAATTTCCTTTGAAGGTTTTGAGAGAATTTGAGTGTGTCTCTTCTCTTGTTCTTGGCTCTTACCTTGAGAAACTTTTTCAAGTGGTGGATTTTCTTGCACTTATCCTTAAAGTTCTCCTCTTAAGGTGACATATTCTTCCATACTCTCTCCTTTAATCCATTTTTGATTTCATTTCTTGTTTTATTCTTGTTTCTTTACTTATTTTACACCATTGGCACATGATGCTTTCTCCATTTGCTTCCATGGCTTGTGCTAACCACTCTTCTTCCATGGATAATTTGATTCACATCTTCTATTTTGTTGATCAATATCCTATCAAGTGCAACTTCTCATGAATACTTAATGTTAGAGTAAAAGACCAACATTCTATAATTTTGCTTAAGTGCTAAAAATGAGTAAATATAAAACATGATTATGCTTTGTTTATAAGATAATTTAGTTTAATAATAGATCATTAATATTTTATTAGAGATTTTGAATAGATTATTAATATTTTAACTTTTCAATCAGTTCAACTAATAGATGTTTTACTTCCATTCACTCAATGAATATGTACAAATTTTGTGCAAATGCTTGATTTAGTCATCCCATTTAAATATCATTTTAAACATTAGATGAAGGTAATTTATATTTTTGATTTGGATAAAAAAGTTTCTTTCACTACAAGAAAAAAACTATTTAGATACCAATTTTTAGTTACTACATAAAATGGTTGCTAATGTGATCAAAATAATCACTAAATTAGGTTTTGGTTACTAAATAACTACAAAATAAAAGTAATGAATGAATTTAGTGACTAATAAAGTCAAGATAACTGATATCTAACATTAACTACCAAGGTTTTAGTCACTTATAGCATTATGTATATATCATTTCAAAGTATTAAATGTTCTTAAATAGTATATAACTATTATAATATATTACCATTATATACCTTTTTGTCATTTCAAATAAAATAATGATAGAATATATATATATATATATATATATATACACGTTGAAGGACCAATTAATTAGTTTCTAAATTAATTTTTTAATGGTATTACTCTTTTATTTATCAGCCTTACAACCAATTTTAGTTTCTCAACTAAATTATAAATCCATCTGCATCATATAATAATAATTACAATGCTACCTTTGAAATTTTGGATAGCCTATAGAATTATATCCAATTTATTATTACCAAATCTGATTTGTTTATACCTACATTAAATAAAAATATATTATTATCAATCTTTGAAGAATATGATCTATAAAAATTAGATGAAATACATATATTTTTTCTTATCATCTAATCTAATTTTAAACTTTATTTCTTAGTTCCTATTTCATAGACGGTAAAGCTAATATATAAATATTGTCTTGGTTTATTTAATTATCTATCATTAGTATAAAAAATGTGTTCTGCGTTAGGATAATACGTTGATTGACACGAAACCAACGTGAACAAAAATACAGTAACATTTTTGTAAATATTTGAAGAGATACTATGTCGGTGAACTCAAACACAGCGTAATATATCATATTCTATGTTAGTTGCCACTCATTACCGATGTAGAACAGACTAAAAAATTCAAAATTCAAAATTTGAAAACTTTGTAATGGCGTTGAAGACACTACATCAGTTAGAAGGTCCCAACCGACATAGAATGTAGCCCATATTACATTGGTTGCCGCTCATAACCGACGTAGAAAAGACTGAAAAAATAAAAATCAAAATTTGAAAACTTTGTAATGGTGCTGAAGATACTACGTCGGTTGTAACTTTCCAACCCACGTAATATGTAACCCATATTATATCGGTTGGAATTTTCCAACCAACGTAATATCCTCCTCGTGGCGCACGAGTGAACTTTTGAGAAAATTGGGTAAATTTGGCTAAATACTACTTGAGTTGGGAGCTCCCAACCGACGTAGTATGTCCATCGAGTTAAAATTAGGGATTTTCACTCTTGGGAAACATTTTTCTCTTACATTCTCCTTTATTGAGACTCGCTGCCTTCTCTTATTTCGCGTTGTGGGGTTCATTTCGCGTGGTGCCACTTTTTCTTCTCACTGGTTTCATTTTCATTTCGTGTGGTGCTGCTTTCTCTTCTCATTGGTTTGAATCTTTGTGTTCACTGGTTTTTTAAGTGTTCATTTGGTGTGCTCAAGTTCCATAGTTGTCTCGATTGAGTTTTTTCGATGCTTAAGCCTTTCTTTGCTGCTGTGAATACTTGACATCCCTTGTCGCTTCTCTTTACAAGAGGTTAAAATTCATTAAAAATAGTTAAAAATTTATTTTTAACACAATTTTTTTATCGGCAACTTGATTTAGTGTATATTTGATGGTAGAGTTCTTACATTGTATAGATTTATCATAGCTTTAGGGTTTCAAAAATTTAGGACGAAAAAACTTCAAACGACCATAACTTTTGATAGAGAGCTCGGATTAAGATGCTCCAAAAATGAAAGTTGTTTGAAATGACGTAACGAAGCTTTTGGACAATCATCAAAGGGGATCCGGACACAATTTTTTTTTTTTCAAAATTCCATCATTTACTATTTCTTTTTTATTGTTTTAGTATTTTTCACATTTTTTTATTTCACCTCTCTATACTTGTCAAAAAATTATAGAAATTGTTGTGGTGTTTCCTTGTATGTATTAGAGATATATCAAAAAATTCTGGATAATTTTTTTTTTTAAAATAGAGATATTATGTTGGTTGTGAGCTCCCAACCGATGTAATTGGATATATACTACGTCGATTGGGAGCCACAACCGATGTAGTATCTCCTCCTAAGTGCTATTAGGATTGGTATTTTAAGTCAGTGATTTCTTTATCAACCGATATAGTATATATACATAGTACGTCAGTTATAAAACCAACGTAAAAGGTCTAAGATTTCTATGTTATCTGCATCTATGTTAATTTTGGAACCCATGTAGAATGTCCTTCAGAATCGATCTAGAAAGTGTTTTTTCTACTAGTGTATGAAACTTTAAAATAGAGGATTTCTCCATAATAAATTGAAAATTAATTCAATTAGATTTTATAATACAAGTATGAGACGTTCCGTGAATCCACTGTATGCTAAAGTAAAGTTTTCAATTTCTTTCTTACACATAATTATGAAGCCCAAGACCTTTTGCTTAAAATGTGATTTTCCGAAGTTCTGGCTACTTATTCATGATTCATTCCGCTGCAGTTCATAATAACAACACATAATAATTACCAGACGTAAAATAAAATTTTTGGTTTCACTCTTATATTGATAAAGAATGTCACGATAAGAATAGTTAATTAGAATGAGTTTGAGTTTGTATAGTTGTTTGTAAGAAAATTAAAAAATAAAAATAAAAGGATAAAAAGTGAGTTGAGTATGAAGTTTATTTAATGATAAATTTTTCATTAGCTTTTATATATATATATATATATATATATATATATATATATATATATATATTATTCATTCAATCTTTAAAAACAATCAAATTGATCAAATATGTATCAATACATTCAATAAAATAAATCTAAATAATAAAATATGTCTCTACTAATTCATTTAATATCTTATTAGTCTAATTGTGTCTACTTATAAGATTTTTAATATTTTTTCTCTTTAATTAAACAAACAAGAGATCGTTAAAGACAAATGCAACAAAAATTTCAATTAAAAAGTATAATTTAATTATTATCATTCGTTCGAAAATAATTTTAATTATTAAAATTAGAATTTGAAAAGATTAAAAACCTTAATTATACAAAATTTTAAAATTCATTATAAAATTACAAGAGAATCCACTCATAAGAGGTTAGTTCTTCATGTGGAGATAAAAAAGAAAAGAATTACAAAAAAGAAAATAAAAAATGTTAATGTTCTATTCTCTAAACGTCTCCTCGAATGGGATTCATCAATTGTCCTTAAAGCTTATATATATTTATAATTTTTTTACTCCACGAATTTTGTCATTATATTTTGTTTAAGATATTTTTTGTTTTATTTCTTAATTTCGAATTTTCTAAACATTTTCAAATTTGTTTTCAGTTCTGTTAGATTTTGTTTCTTCTTATTTACTAGATTTTCATTTTGATTTAGAAAAGCAACTTTGACTTTCATTGATCAAGTCACTCACATCAACACATGCTTCTTTAGATCGTACAACCTAAGACATTCATACTAGACTCTTCCTACACCGTCATCTTCATTAAACTTTTTGAAAGGTTTTAAGTCTCTCACGAAGATATTTCATCCATCCATTAATGGCTTAGGACATGAGATGTTGGATCATATGTTCTATCTAATGACTAGATTGTCTATTCTAGGAGGGATTAGACTATCTGTTGTGATTAAAAATCCAAAATTAATATTAATAATAATTAAAGTTTAAATAAATTTAATTAGATGAATTACATTTAAAACAATAAATTTATTCACAAGTATAATTTAAGAAAGTTATAATTAAATGTTTTAAGTATGATGAGTAAAATTATGTTTATCAAGTAGGTGATAATTAATTTGAATGAAAAAAACATGAAAACATTCTTAAATAGTACTTTCAAAATGAAATATCTCAAACAACTGAAAATCTTCCTAGGTTTCGAAATAACATGATCATGTAAAGGAATACTTGTAGAAGAAAATACTCTCTTTGACATCCATGTAGACACTGTTCTCACTACCAAGCCACCATGCTTAACACCCAAGGTAAAACATAAGAAAGCACATGATCAAACATGATATCTACATCCATGAAACTGAATCATATCAAAAAAACTTATTGAGTGTCTTCTCTACTTGACGTGATATAACGTTCTTTGTTCAGTTTCTAAGCAAATTCATGCAATTGCATCCAATCATCATCACCAAGCAGCACATAAGTTTTAAGGTATATAAAAGCTTCACTTTCAAAAGGCATCTTCTTCCCAATTCTATATATCATACAATTGAAAGGTTTTAGTAGATTGAGCCTCTTATCCCAATACATGACGTTTAACCATTAGATACTATATTTACCTCATTCGTCTTTGTTATCATAGATGTCCATGAAACAGAACATAAGATCATGCTGATCTTTAGAAGCAAAATATCCAGTTTTAACCATTACCACATATGAATTACAATTGTTAATTTATTTTTTTCGCAATCTCCACATTGAATTCTATATGTTTTTTATTCCATCGTAGGTGTGTTGGTGCACCGTGTATCATGTGATGATATTGAACTCTAGCTTGACCGCCAAATTCTTAACAACGATCTTGGATCTATCATGGGTTAGGCCAAGTACTGTTTTTTATTAGCCAAAATCCTATTTTCATAAAAGGCACAAGTACCCAAATAACAGCTTACAAGATAGAAAAATCTGGTACCAGCAAAGGTCCAGTGCCTGAATCAGCCACGCAACTAGCTTAGCTGCTTCAAAAAAACGCCATTATACAAATACATATAACAAAACTCCTTATCTTATCTCTCCTTACCCTGCAATACCGACAATGACAGGAAGACTACCTAATAGCCTTGCTAAACCTTCAATTGAGTGAACCTATACCTTTGAAGAAAAATGAACATTAGAAAATGTGTGGAACTTTTATTTTTGAATCCCACTTCAATAAGCTTGGCCCTTAGACGAGACATTGGCATACGAATTTTGAACTACTTTGTTTTCAAACAAAATGTTGTAAAAGGATTATTGCAACGTAATATGTAATATGTAGTTTTCCCCGACTTGTTTTGCAGCAAGTTTCATAAAAAAAAAGGCCCAATTATATCTTTTACACTAAGGTGAAAAGTAGAAGAAATATAACATATCGCTTGTTATTTATTCTATCTTGGCTTTGGTTACGTTAGACAAAAGTCATACTTTGTTTAAAAAAAACATTAGAACATGATAGAATAAAGTGCAACCATAATCAGTTTATTATTGAATTATCTGTTTTTGTTGAACGAATATAATTATATGTGAAGAATTTTCTTTCTTACTTCATTATACCCTTTACTAGAAAACTGGTAGCTCATGATATTCAAAACAATTATTTTATACGAATGTTTTCTCATCCTATTCTTATTAGGAACCATGCACTAAATGCAAGATCAAAATTCGTTTTTTCTAAAAACTTTGTTTCAAAATCCTATTTTCACCACACATAACAATTATTTTGAGTGTCAAAGTTCTAGCTATTACAGAAACAATATACAATGTTTATAAACTATTCTGTTTCTATCTAGCATCTAATAATGAGACAGTTACTTCATTGATTGAACAAGACTCTTGTCTACCACAAGATTGCTCGGCTTCAATTGAAATATTTTTTATCAAGAATCCAGGTACCTTAGGTAAAGATAAAACATTGTCACTGCTCAACATTACTGTCACCGATGTCATGTTTGGTCGGTCATCAGGATGATGCTGTAAACATAAAAGACCAATTTGAATGCAGCGAACAACTTCTGTTATATTACTTGAGTCCACTATATTAGGATCAAGCAATTGTTCTGGAATGCCCTTTTCCCACATTCTCCATGCCTACAATAAATCAATGCAATCGTTATATATGTCCAGTACTTGTTATCCTAAATAACTTTCAATTTTCTTTTACTCACATGTCCAATGAGATTATCACTATTCTCTTCACATGTAACTGCTCTATTTTTCTTCCGGTAACTGTTTCTAGCAACAATACCCCAAAGCTAAAAACATCTGATTTTGTAGAAAATAATCCATCTGTGGCATATTCAGGTGCCATGTATCCACTGCAGGAAACAATTGTTCATCAGTTACAAGAAAACTTTGACCTTAATCTTTAAAGGTACTTACTATGTTCCAACAATTCTGTTTGTATTGCCTTCAACTTGATCACCTCCACACATTTTAGCCAAACCAAAATCTGAAATTTTTGGATTCATATTATCATCTAACAAAATATTGCTTGCTTTCAAATCTCTATGTATGATTCGCAATCTAGAATCTTGATGAAGGTAGAGAAGTCCTCGTGCAATTGCAGACAGGATGTTAAATCGCATAGGCCAATCTAAAAGTTTACCTCGTACCGAATCTAGCAAAATTCTAATGAGTGCTTAGTCATTTGTAAAGGGAAATAACCAAGCTTTTTCTATACTAATTAAAAAACATTTTAATAACTAACCAAAAATAAATGAATCGAGACTTCTATTTGGCATGTATTCATAGAGTAACATATTTTCTTCTCCTTGAATGCAACAACCAAGAACCTTGACAAGATTCCGATGTTGAAGTTTTGCACACAATATAACTTCATTCTTAAATTCTTTCAATCCTTGTCCTGAACTCCTTGAAAGCCTTTTAACTGCAATCTCTTGTCCATCTAGCAGTGTACCCTAAATTTTGTAGTGAGAAAATTTAACAGATAATAAAGTCATGAATTTTATTTAGCCTTATTAATACTAAGAATGAAAGTTCACCTTATATACAGGTCCAAAACCACCTTCACCAAGCTTCTTCTCAATTGAGAAGTTATTGGTGGCATTAATTATTGTTGCAAGATCAAAGAAAGGAAGCTCCAAGTTTTCTTGCCCTCCATCATCTTTCTCCTTTGTCCATATTCCATTTCCTTAAAACAAGAACGTTAGAATCATTTGAGGGCACACGTAAAGCTAATAGACTGAGCAGTTTTAAGTGGTGATGGAGAAATTTAGTTATGTTTAACTATAAAATAATATATATATATATATATATATATATATATATTAAATTTATAAGCATTTACAAAGGAAAAATGCACGAAACTACAGAGTATCATTTTCCTCTAGTTTATGATACACAACAGATAAGATGTTCAAGTGAAATACAGGGGAGGGTTTGTACTATAGTTCACAAAATCCGTTTTAATTTATCATGTTTACTGTACTAAAAAGAAAATAATGTCTGAAACAAAAAAAAAAAAAAAAAAAAAAAAAAAAAAAAAAAAAAAAAAAAAAAAAATTTTTATTTTTTTTATATTTTTTTTTTTAAAAAAAAAGTTAAAAATCACTAATTTTTTCAAAAAAAAAAAAAAAACACATTTTTTTTTTAATTTTTTTCAAAATTTTTTTTT
>Ga0099825_1005993_pt1 | contig 15386 bp, 8 predicted proteins | sample SiratroredBW_FD_76838 | JGI IMG/M metagenome (GOLD analysis project Ga0099825, IMG submission 76838) | Root nodule microbial communities of legume samples collected from California, USA - Siratro red BW | ecosystem: Host-associated > Plants > Roots > Nodule | place: USA: California | collected... | reverse complement strand
CCCCCCCCCACACACACACACACACACACACACACACAAACTATGATTTAATCACTTAAAGTACACATGATTATTTGTTAGTCAACTGATTTAGTTAGACTGTAAAATCCATGTCGGATGTAACCCTACTAAGCTAGATGAGCTAAGAATAAAATGAGCCTTAAACTATGTTCGTCTGACTATATCGAGTTTTTCTTCAAGAGACATGTTTTAAGCATCATACAAAACCTTTTTGGAATGTGCTTTGACATTAAGTCTTGTCTTCTTAACATATCTACATAGGTCATATATGCATAAGATATTGTCTACCAGACTAAAGAATCCTAGTATAATCTTTAGACTAGATAAATAAGAAAATAATGTAGACAAATTATTCACTTGAAGTTAGTCAAGTGCATCTGATATAACTTGTCAGGTGAAAAGGTTTTCAATCTGATTGTGTATCAAACAAAATCGTTAGCTTAAAATCATTGATACAATGATTATTTTTTGAAAAATCTTTAAAAATTAATTAAATCACAATACAATCCTCACTTCTTGTAATTTCTTATATTTTTCACACAAGCTCTTAGGTGGGTCTTCATATACTTGAAGGGACCACTTAAAAGAGTAATTTATATAAGGCCAGAGGAGCTCTTATTGAAAGACTTGTAAAATCGGACTATGTTTGGACTCCAAAAAATCTCTCACTGATTATATGTTTGTTAAGTATGTCACTACTATTAGTTGGAATACCAATCTATAGAAGGTAATGACTCTGTTACAATTGAAGCTAAGTACATTGTCATAATATAGGCGATGAAAGAAACCTTGTGGTTGAAAGGTTTAGCCAAAGAGTTGGTGTCGCTAGACTAGTCTATTGTGAAAGAATGAAACACATTGATATTAAGTTACATTTTGTAAGAGAGGTGATTGTTCAAAGATTCGTAAATGTGATGAAGGTCTTAATAGATCATAGTTACTCTAACATGATTACAAAATGTTTGTCAAACAATAAGTCTTCATTGTTTGGATTTAATCCAATTGATTGGTGATTAAACTTGTGATGAACTTAGTGACAATTGAAGTAAGTCTCACTTAGTAGATTAGTCCTGAACCAAGGTAAAAGTTTATTGAAAGTTGTTTCGATAAAATTGTGTGAACTTTTTATATAAGATCGTATGATGATACATGTGAGTCTTCTCTACATAATTCATTTGGTGAAAGGTTTTAACAAACCTAATAAATTGTGTTTACCTCTCTGATGGAGTGCATCTTGTAAACTCTTCTGGTAGAAGAGATCTAATAAACTTACGTCTTATGTTAAGGCGTAAAATATATATTTCATATATCAAAGACTTTGTTAAATGATATGTGATATAATTCATGAAGAGTTAGTCATTATTCTCTTATATAAATATATAACTTATGACAACAAAATATATATTGTATTATTATTCTATTGTATATAAATAAGAGTAAACATTCACTATATTTAAATAATAATAATTAAATTGTTGTCTCATATATGTAACTCAAGAGAGGGAAATGAACTTATTTTTAGTAAAATTTGTTTGGAACCATATATTAAATTTCATTAATATTTTAACTTAACTGTTAACGTTAAATTCTTATGTATTATATTCTCATCTTTCTCATTTCTTTATTTCTACTCTCGTTCTTTATAATATGTGTGATAGACGTTTCTGTATTTAGGATCTTGCTCATTTAATTTTACAACAAACTTGAGTTAGAAAGGTATAATTCCCTATATCACGAAGGACATATATATACACAATATCCCAAAATATGTAGCTTAATTTGCATTAATGTGATATAATATATCGTAGACATTTCAAATCTAAAAGTCATTTGCCTATTATGGTGGTATTAATTATGCAGAATAGAGATTTGTACATAAAATTTTGGTTAGTTACTAGTCATTATATATAGGGACCGTTTGGCCATTACGAATTATCCAAGGCTAAGCGATAATTCAACTAATTAATTATTTGATATTGATATGCATGGTTTAGACTGATGGGTACATGTGTATGATATCTTCATCACTATTCGTTATTAATTGAATGAACACAGAATGTGTACCCACACAGTTTTAAAGGAATTAAACTTCACCATTTAATACAAATCATCAAATCAAAAGTTGTTTTACAAAAAAATGATCATGTTCATATAGATCCTATGTATAGGTACGTGTTCAACATGAATTCGGATTCATTAAGTGTTATTTGACATTTTAGCTCACAGCTGTTTTTTCTTTACTTCCTATGCCCATCCTAATAATAAATATTGTGATTTTTATAAACTGATTTAGTCCAATTAAATAGTGATGTAAAAAATAGAATAAACTAAAAGTCAAATAAACCAAAAATTTAAAAATAGTTTTTTTATCGGGTTAGGTTTGTCAAGTTTGTTCTTTTAAAATCTAATTGAATCCAAACCAAGTTTATATATAAATATATTTTCATTTATAAATTTATAACATCCCTTATATATACATATAGAAGAATAAAAGATACCCAAATATTTTTTTGTTACTAAAGACATGATATAATCACCACGTTAATTTTAGTAATATAAATTTCAAGAGTTATCTCATTATTTGCTATATAATAGCTTATAAATAAAATAATATTTGGTATTTTAAAGTGTTTCTTTCATGTTTTCTCTCAAAAAAAGAAGATTAAAGCTATATAGTAATTGATGAAATCAATATCGATTTAGATTGTATAGCATAGAACTTAAACTAAAACTACTAAATTAAGAAAACTCTAATAATCAAATGGTTTTTCATCTTTGAAAATCATCCAATCTAATCTGCACTCGAATTCTTTGTACACATTTAAGTGTGGCTTCGTTAGCAACTACTTCTCTATATTTTGTCTTGTGATTCACCAACAAACAACCCTACATCTACATCATGAACTGTGGTACAAAATATTTTATTTCATAAAAAAAATAGATCTTTTAGCTGTTTATCAGATTGTAAGTGCACCACTTGATTAAGTATGAACCAAGAAAACAAAAAAATATTGTAAGTACACACCACTTGGTTGTATTTCTCACTCCTTTTCAAACAGTGTAAAACTTTAATCTTTAATATTAATAAAAAATGTGTAAAACCAAAATAAATATATATGAGAAAATAAAATTCAAATCAGTACATTTTTATTAGTTTAGATCAATCAACCAATAAAGTAGCAAAAAGCTAATATTATGTATTTAAGTTGCAAAAACATTGTTATGACATTAGAAAGTGCATCATATAATAATAGAAAATATATTAATAAAAAAGATATGATGATTGTAAAATCGATTAATAATTTTATTGAATCATTAGCCGCAAATATTTTCTTCATATTCTAATATATAATAATATCAATAACAACTTTTTTTTTGTAACATCATGAAATATTTGCATCTTCTACTTTACAATAATAACAGCAATTTGTTTTTTATTTCAATCATATTAGCAAAAACCTCTACATTATATTAGTTGTGTTTAATGACTTTCTTATGAGCTTTGAGAGATTTTGAGATAGGAAGTAGCATTGTAGTTTTTGCGTATTTAAAAAGGCACTTAGTTGTGGGGCTAGTTAGGAATTTGAGTTTCTTTTCAACACTCTAGGTAGGTTTCAGTTGAAATTCAGACTGATTTACTACACTTGTCATAAAGAGATTTAAGTCCTTTTTAATATTTATTTTATTTAATATTTATTTTTTTATCTTTCATTAATAATATAAATCTTTACCCAAACTTCAATTTTTTTGGCTTTCACTTCCTTTACCCTCGTTGTTACTAACTGCACCCTCATACTAACAAGAAAAAGGCAAAAATAAACTCCTTCACACATCACAATAGTCATTGGAGGAAGAAGAGAAAGCTTGTTCTTAAAACTATCGTTTATATCTTGAAAAGTTTGTTGTGGATTTTTTTTTTCTACAAAACTCGTTCTAAAATACATTTTACGTGTTCCACAAAACTTGTCTAGAAAAATGTTCTGGAAACCTCGTTTTAAATGGTATCATTTACGTTTTAGAAAGTCTTTTAAAAAATTCTATTCAGAAAGCTCATTCCAAAATAAATTTCATTTGTTTTGAAAATTTTGTTTAAAAAATCTTATTTTAAAAATCTTGTCCCAAAAATTCTATCGTAGAAATCTTCTTTTTAAAAATCATTTTTTAGAAATTTTGAAAAGCTTGTTATAAAAGATTTTCAGAAAATTTATTCCAAACAATTTCCAAATCAAATAACTCAGAAATCACTTTAGAGTAAAATAGTCATTTTAAAAGTTACGAAGTTACATATAGAAATTATGGAAATCCGGGAAGGAAAAACCCTTTTTTGCGTTAAGCTCAACTTTCCACAAGATTCACGTGCTAGTTCTCTTAGCTTCGAAAGATTACGTCAAAAGGTTTGTACAGTGCATCTCAGAGTTTATTTAGATTATAGACTGCATTGTTTAGATCATATAATAGATATGAGAAAGTGAATTTCAATTGATCTGAAATTAAAATATTTAGTTATTTGAAGTGAGAGAAAAATAATGAGATTTGAATAAAAAAGTTTATAAAGATTTGTGTGTGATTGATAAAATAATTTTTTAATAAATAAAATTGTAATTTAAATTAATTTAAAATTAAAAAATAATTAATTTATTGGGTGTGATTATTATTATTATTTTAATTGATAAAGTTATAAGATTATTAATTATTTTAAAATAAAATAAAATAATAATTATTAATAATAATATTATTTTATAATTTCAATTTTATTATTATTATTATTATTATGTAACTATTTTTATTATTATAATTATTATTTATGATCTTATTATTATATTTAGTTTTTAATATTTTATTTTATTTTTATAGTTATCTTATTTTTATTATTATTTGATAAATCTATTATTATTATTATTTTTTATTAATATTTTATTATTATTATTATTATTATTATTTTATATTTTATTAAATTTATTATTATTTTAGTAATTATTAATGTTATTATGGTATGTTATATAATTAAATTATTATTTTTATAAATTTATTTTGATTATTATTATAATTTTTAATTTTATTATTTTATTATTTTTACTCTTATTATTATTATTTTTATAGTCTTATTAAAAACTAATATTATTAATAATAATAATAATTATTATTATATTATATAATTAATTATATTTATTTGTATTATCATATAAATATCAATATATTAATAATCAAATAAATTATATAAAAACGTTTCAAAAAACTCTTTTCCTTCCAATTATACCAAATCTTTGATATAAACTTTCTTTTCTTATTTTTCGTTTTTTATTAATATTTTATTTTTAACTTTACTCTTATTTGATTATAACAGCAAATAATGTGCTTCGATCCAAACACACCGTTAGGTCACCTAAACAAAAGACCTCGATAAGAAGTATTGTTTGTGTTTTTACTTATACTTTATATTCACATATAATTATGATTGGTTATATCATTATTTCCTTCTCTAGTATAATATATTTATATTTGCTTATTAAAAGATAAAGTTAAAAAAAGTTGTTTTATAAGTCTTTCTCCCATGCCGTGGATGGCTAAAGATCATAAGGTATGTGGTTGGCCATAACTATCATTAATTATCACTAGCACATGCCTTCTGACTTCCATTTCACTTACATTATAATATTTGTCTTTGTTAAAGAGTTATTAATAATTAAATATACATTATGTTGTATATAGAAAATAGTTAGCTAAAGGACTAGGATCCTGCCCTTAACTCAATTATTTTGTTTTTTTTTATATATTAAGAGTACATTTGAATAATCTTAAAAATTTAAATTTATTTGAAACTATACATCTTCATCATTTTTGACCTTTCAACCCATACATTAATAGGATATATCCATATCAATGAAGACACTTTCCTATTGTGATCTAAATGCCTCACTAATTATTGGCCATAGCTTTATTTCAAACTCCAAACCCATATATTTTTCATCTAAAATGTCAAAGTAATTGATGTGCACCATCATTAATGTATCAACCAACAGTTGGCAGTTCTACATCTTATCTTATATGCAAAGAACAATGGTGCTACATATTCATAATGGTTTGAGTTGGCTTAAGCATAAAAATAATTTTTTTCTTTTTTCATACACACACAAACTAGCACAATGGATCAATCATACCAAGAGGTTGAAGAACCAGTGAGTCCCCCTGGACAATATTTCAACAGCTCAGTGATTTGTTCCTATGTTTTTGGCTTTCTTGAAATAGCAATTCCAATTGATGACTCAAAGACCATATCTTTGCTTCAAGATGTCTTCCTCCCTATCAACCCACGTTTCTCCTCTATCATGGTTCTTTTCTCTTCCATCCTTCACTTAATTTTGATTTTCGGTAGCAAAAATAATTAACTGTTTTTGGTATTAAAATAATGAGTAAAATATTTTTTAATATTTTGTTCTTTGTAAAATGAAATTGCTGTTTTGTTCTATATTAATTTTAAATTAGATTTTACATTTATTTTGGGAATGTAGATTTTTTTTTAAATATCACATGCTAATTAACATGATAGTACGAACATTATTGAATATTATCCCTCGCTTTCTTTTAGTACATAAAGAATGTCACAAAATATTAAAGATAAAAAAGTAATTATTTCAGATTTTTGAAAAATAAAATAAAAGATCATGCATTTATAGAGATTAAAAAAAATATTCAAAGGCTTAGTGATATGAATTATTTTATTAGCACCAACTTCAAATTAACATTTGTTTTGGTTGTTGAATTGATTGCTTCACCACAGATAAGAGACCAAGAGGGTAAAAGGAGATGGAAAAGGGTAGAAGTGAAGCCTGAAGAGCATGTAAAGATTCCCAAATTTCCAGAAACAAATTCACCAGAATTATATGACCATTATTTGGATGACTATGTGACAAGGATTCTAACTGAAAGAACACCTCAGAACAAACCACTGTGGGAAATCCATATCATTAAGTATCCAACCAGCAATGCTGCTGGCACAATAATTTTCAAGCTTCATCATGCTCTTGGAGATGGTTACTCCCTAATGGGTGCCCTTCTTTCTTGTCTTCAAAGAATTGATGACCCTTCTCTTCCACTAACTTTTCCTTCAAAAGCATCATCAAGTTCACAAGTTTCAAAGAAAAACATGATTCAGAAGTTGCCTTCATTTATCTCCTCCTTTTTTAGCTCCATGTCAGATTTTGGATCTAGCTTAGTGAAGACAAGAATGGTTGTAGATGAGAAAACACCAGTAAGATCTGGATATGAAGGAACTGAGTCCATGCCCTTTGCCTTGTCAAACATATCACTATCTCTTGATCATGTCAAAGCAATCAAGACCAAGCTTGGAGTGGTAAGATTAGACCACACTAATATTTTCTATAAAAAAAAAAAAAAAATTAGTCCATGCATTAATATGCACAAAGTTTTTAGGTTTTTATAAAACCTACCTTAAAACATTTTTAATCAAGTAGTAGAGTATTTGGATGATATCACTTTGGATATGAAATAAGTAATGTTGACAAAATTAGTCACTGTTTCTGATATGATTAATCTATACTGATACAGGTTCTCAAAAAGTTGACTTTTATTTTTTTACATGCATGCAGACAATAAATGATGTGATTACTGGGATGATTTTCTATGGGATTCGGTTGTACATGCAAGAGATTGACTACATGGCTAGAAAAGCAAAATCCACTGCTGTGGTAATGCTCAACACAAGAGATGTTAAAGGGTACCAATCAGTGAAAGAGATGCAAAATTCAAAGGTGAAAGGTCTGTGGGGGAATAAAATTTCTTTCCTACAAATACCTATTCCAAAGTTAAGTCAAACCAGAAGCAACAACCCTCTTGATTTCGTTTGGAACGCCCGAAAGCTAATAAAGAAGAAGAGACGATCTTTCAGTGTTTATCTCATAGGTTTACTCTTGGATTTGGAGATGAAATTAAAGGGCCCTGAGGTATGTATATGTAGTTTAGGCGGTGTTTAAGGTTATAAAAACAGTTTAGGGTTCTTTTCACTTCTTTTTAACTTATTTTAGAAAGTTTTATGATAAGTTCTATTAAGTTGGATCGAACGGTTATTATTAAATCAAAAGCTATTTAACTCATTTCAGAAAGTTTTATGATAAGTTGGACCAAACGGTTATTACTATATTAGAAACTACAGATAAAAAATTATAAATATTAAGTAAAAAATTAGTCTTAACACAACTCTTTTTATTTAAGAATATAACAGATTAAATATTATAATTCGATTATGACTTAACTTACTTAAACTCTATCATTAGGCAACTTATACTACATGCAACAATATACAATGATTAATATATATATATATATATATATATATATATATATATTATTAGCATTACTCCTTATATTATTAGCATGCAACTTCTCTGCCATATTCTATTCAACTTCTCTGATTTGTTATGTTTGGTGTTATAGGCTGTAGCTAAAATCATCTACAAGACTCTGGGAAACTGTAGTGTTGTTATATCCAACATTTTTGGACCATTGGAGCAAATGGCTTTGGCAAATCATCCTATAAGTGGTTTATATTTCACTATGACTGGTGGACCTGAGGTATTTATTAAGCTCCTCATTTGTTTTTGGGAGTTAAATTCATTGACATGTATATATAGTCATAAGAGAATGCATCAAAACCACTACCTAAGTAGGTTCTAACATGCTTTTGTGTGTGTTGGCAGAATATAGACATAACTATTATGAGCTATGTGAAAGTATTGAGAATCACCTTGAGAACACTAAAGGGATTCGTTGATGAACAGAAATTCAAGTTTTGCATTGAGAAAGCCTTTGATGTGATATTCAAAGCTGCGATGGAGATCTCTCGAACACCCAACAAGAAATAGTTGAGACAAATATATATGTGACATTGTCATTCCAGAAAAAGCTGTTTATTTATTGTATCTTAGTTTCAAAAAATTGAATCTTTTCCTTTTTTTTTATGAAAGTGAAATATGAATGCTATTTAAGGCAATGAAGATATACAAATTCTGTGAACCATTCAAATGTGGTTCCTCTTACTTTTCAAAATCTTGCCATGTCACACTCATAATTTATTTTGGTGTGGAAATTTTCTGTTTATTTTCACAGTTCAATTTTATTTTAGTCAAGTCTATGTCATGGAGGAAATTTCTTTTTCTAATGTTTATGGTGAATAATGATATTTAGATACCCTTTTATTTTTAAAATTTAGTTATCGTTTATAATTTATCTATATCATATGTATATTTTTCTTACAGATTTTTTTTCTTTGGTTATTCTCAGCAATATTTGTCGACGCTCCTTTTTCTTTTACTTTTATAGTACTCGGCTTGATTTAACATCATGTCTGATATTTTACACTTTTGTTTTTTGAAATATCTTTTAACAAAGTTTTCCATAAAGGATTTCCATGAAGAGGTAAACGACCAACTTTCTTCAATTAAAATAAATAAGATAATATTATTTTTATTAAATCATTTAATACGATAAAAAGTTAAATGTTTTAATAAAAATAACAAAATATATTTCATTTCTAAAAAGTCCTGTGTAAATATTTTCAACAATATCTTTCACTCCAACAAATTTTATTTGACTAAGCTATCTAATAAGAATATGCAAGGGGTTGGTTAAAATATACGGATATGTGAGGATATCTCCGAAAACATTAAAAAAAGAACTAAAAGATAAAATTATTTTTTTCATAAACTAAAATTATTTTTGAGTTAGAAAGGAGACTTTTAAAAATTAACAAAAGTAGCTTCTACAAATTAATTTATGAAAAAAAAATAATTTTACTTCTTAAATTTTTTTTACAAAGTGTTTATAAGGAAATTGCTCAAGAGAGAACTTAAATTACTAATATCTACGTTTTTGTGGTATCAGTATACTATATGTAGTTTTTTTCTTCAAAATATTAATATACGTTTATGATAGAGTTGAATTTACGTAGTTATTAAATATGAAATGAGACAGCACAACTCTACCACTAAATAGAGCATATCTTCTGGTTCTCTCCAGATTTTCCAAATGGCATATTCCTTTTTTTCTTTAAAATATATATTCTCTTGGTCAATAAAATGAAATTATGAAGGAAAAGTTTAGATTCAATAATAATTTGCATACCCAATAATTTATTTATTTCATAATCAAATCAATAGTATGTATATATAATTCAAATAGCTAAGAACACATTTCATTTAATGCATTCACTAATATAAATAGCCAGCAAACAGTTCTTATGCTATCACTTCTGTGTCATTGGTGAGACACCTTCTGTGTGTCATTGTCATGGCGATAAGCATACAACATCAAATTGAAGTTACCACCATTAATGGATAGGATGTGATCTTGATACCATCTCTTTCTTTTAGGGGTGTTATTGGAAACTCAAATTATAATCTTATCAATGAATGGCATGTTATAATTACAATTACTAGCAGATGCAATTTATGGTTGAAAGTATAATTGAGTTTCCAATTCATCATTTTAAGAGAATTAGGTGTTAATTAATTGTAATGGTAACATGCCATTCTAAACAATACTTTGTTGCTAAGAACAAGATACCATGATGCCTTTGAAAACTCTTGAAATATATGTAATCAAATACAAACAGACAAAAAGAAGCTGCTTTTTCTATTTTACTTGTTTGTTTGTAAATGTTTTTTGAAGCAAAGATTCAATACAAGATCTATTTATTGAATCAGCATGAAAGAAAAAACAAAGACTGGATCCAAGACTATGTATAATATAAGAGGAAGCTAAGTCCAAAACACCCTTCCTTATGCAAAAAGAATATGATTAAATGATGAAAAACTGTTCTTCCTTTCCTTCATTTGCAATTTCATCCATGATCAAATCCACCCTTCTGCTTTTGCTTCAATCCTTTTAGTTTAGCAGTTGTTCAATTAAAAAGGGTTACAAAACAGGCATGTTCAATATTTGCAAGACATCTTTGAACTCAAAATCACGTGTCTCTCTGTTGAATCTCTCAACCAGCTTGTATCTTGCATCATTCAAGTAAAAAGACTGAGCGGTTTCCAAAAGCCATTCTGCCTCTGAATCCGTAAGCTTGCTGGTAAATACTATATCCCCACGGATCAGCACCAAATCCTTGCTGTCTGCAAATTCGGTGTAAAAGGTGACAGTAAAGTAGGGAGATGCTTGTGTTCCCCTGGCCTTGTAATCTTCAAGACCTGTAAAAATCATGTGTGGCGTCTGGACTACAAGAAAATAATGAATATGTATGTGAGACAACAATGAAAGTGTTGAAAAAGGAAACAGTCAGAATAAATACATCATTTTACAACATGTTTTATACATTCCAGTTTTTATAAGTAGAAGATTTGAAAGAGGAAGAATATTGTAATAATCTCTAAAACATGTCAATGTAATATTGAAGGTTCTATAAAAATGTTAAAAGCTACAGGTATTAAAAAAGGCATATGAAAAAAATATTTCACTGTTGACAGTACGCTAATGCTGCAAGTAGATATGAGGATTGATGGGAAAATAACAAGTGAAAACAGTATTCCTCAGCCCGTTATACTTATCTGTGGACAAGGTTTCAACCAGAATCAGACAATTATTAATGCAATGAATATTCTAGGTCTTGGGAACTAGTCTTTCATACTAGAGTAGCCAATGAAAATAGTGCCTCAAAAATAAAATGGGGATATAAACCAACCAGAAAAGAAAAAAGAAGTGAGGACAACTCTCTTATCAAATATCAAAGATAGCATAGGAAGCAGTTTCTTCCATGGTAGTTAAATCAAGATACAAATTGGAGAACTTATATTTTGAATTATGAATCATTTTGTATTGTGAATTTTAAGATTTATAAACATTAAAAAAATGTAACATGTACTTAAATATATAAGGCATATAAAGATGCAAAGATACAATTAATAACAAAACAATCACATAGTAAAAAAGAGTGGTTATATCTGTGTATTTACTATACAATTTCAGCAACACAACCTCCAAAAAAAACAGTATTGTTGCTGCATAATATTCCTATAACCATGGCCATATGCTACTGAACAAATTTTGCATTATAGTCATCCAAAAAGCAAGTTCTGTTGGTGCTGCTACTGCATAATTACTATAGACTATGTTTATTGCTTACACATACTAAACAACCTCAAAAACAATAAAAAAGGATTCCATCCTAATCATTCATGTTTCATCTTCTTCCTCTCCAAGATCTATATCACTCAAGCCATCTTCATCTTCTATTAAAAGTTATTCCCCTTCTTCAATGTCTTCACTGCACCATCACTGCACTGAAGGAATCAGCTGGAAAGGAGCAACATTACTGCACCAACATGTGTTCAAGAGTTGAAGGGGCTACTCACTCAGCTCACGACTATTCTGCTGTTTACAATCTTCCATTGTTCTACTGTTATGTTGTTCCCACTCTTCCAGTTAGTTCATGCTAATGGTTGGAGGAAAATTACACATCTATTTCCATTTAGTTCACGCTAAAAAAGAAAGTACATTTAGGGCTTTTATCAAACTGGGTTGCACAATCTGACTCGGTTTGTAGTAAAACCCAAATGAAATTTTATCACGATTCACAATGCGAATCAAACAAGAATCGTGATTCATGCGGTTCCAAGTGCGACCCACATGATACAAGAGCAATTTGGGAGCAAAAGTCAGTGTTTCAACGATTCATATTGTGTATGGCATGATACTTACTACCATGGTTTCTTCTAATACATTTGTCTCCTTCCAAACTGAAAAAAAACATATGATTTCAATGCATTCCAAATTTAGCTTTATTGCAAAATGCCTTTTTGGGGTAGCATATCCGCAGTTGCGCGCACGCAAAGATTGGAATTTGAATTGTGGATAGGTTAAGGTATATCCAAAGAGTGTCAACAGTAGATATATGAAGCTAGAAGGTCATGATGGAAAATTATTAACAACTTTTATATATGTAAATATAACTAACTACATCTCTTTCTCCAGGCTCAAGAATATATGAACTAACTACTAGACAAGATTTTGTGAAATTGCATGTCTAAGTAAATCTTCTCTTTCATAAAGGATCAAAATAGTCTCCAAACATGATTGTGTACGCTTATGATCTGCTTCACTTTTGGTTGATTTATTAATGGTTGTTATTTGAAGTGTACAGGCAAGCCATTTGAATTTGCTAATTGCCAATCAGAATATCCCTATTTGCTTAGCGGATTACAAAATAGTCCATACACATAAGTGGACACATTACAATATCTTTGCCATATTCTGTAGATATTAATATCAACAAGGGGAAAAGTCCCTGTCTGATCTGTATACACATCTCTATTCATGGATAAGAACAAATGGCTATACATGCATAAGTCTAATACTGTTAAAATAGTGTTATTCAGTTAACTTGTATAGTGCAGTACATTGTGAGTGCAACTAAGTTGGTTATGTACTTGTTGCACGAGTATTTGTTCTAGATGATTAGTAGAAATGGGAATGTGAGGTCAGTGTTATGTATCACAACTATTCAGACTCTTTCATAAGTCATACTTGTGCTCCTAGTCCATCTTTGTCTGTCTTCCCAATTTTCTATCTAGTCCTACAGCCGTCAACAGTTTCCTAGAATGATCTTTTTCTTTTTCATTCAGTCTTTCAAGTTCTCTCATATACTCACATCCAAGAAATCTATAATATCATTATAATAACTACATAAACTGGGGAAATAAATTTACATTTCCATCTTTCCCAAATACAAATCATCAATCAAGTGTAATATAGTTTTAATTCAAAACCATTATTAATTTTTAGAAACAAATAAATAAGTATTTTTTGTCAAACCTTGAACAAACATTGTCGTGAATCCACTTCCCCTCCACAAAGGAATCACAAAATATCGGCTGCCAAGGATGAAGAAAGTTGAGAACATGAAATCTAGAATACCACAAATTCATAGTACCAATATTGATATAAATAAATACCATTCTGAAGCTCTATGTGCCAGCAACTGATAAAGTTTTGCTTTCATAGATGCTCCAACATGACCTCTTCCTATGTGATACTGAAATAAAACCAGTCAAACCATATATTTAAAGATACAATAACAAAAACATATATGAATAAATAATATATAAAAAGAGAAACAAAACTAAAAGTAGGTTCAAAGGAAAATCCCTGAGGCCCACACAAAAGAAGAACAACTCAATTGCTCCAACAGAAATCATCACCATACTTGTATATGATCCTGAACATTTTGCCTATATCATACTAATCACACACAAGAAAGGCCTCCTGTTTCCCATTGATCAACTAACTGTCCAAATTTTCATTTGTTGTTTCCTTTTCATTCTTCCTAGAGATTATATCCAACTTATTTTCTCCAATCTATTTTTAACTCTCCAAAAACAAGAAGAGCAAGGGGCAAGGACAAACCAAAAAAAAATGCTTCAGTTAAAACCATAAGAAACTTAATTCAATTCATTTTACTCATTGTATCACTCTTACAGCCAGCTTCAGACACAACAGAGTCTACAAGTAAAACAAGTTTAAATGACGTAAGAACAAGCAATCAACGAGACATTACATCATCCCAAATAGAAGCAATATCTTCAGGATTTCGATCTTTCAATCTGTGGACATCTGCAATAGAATCCAACGGTTTCGGTTGCAGAGGGTTGAACCCAGAGGCGAACTTCGACGTCCTACAGAATCCAATCGAACCCCATTTCTGGAAATCGCACGGAATCTCCGGTTGATGCAATTTCCCAACAGGAACCGCAGAGAAAGACCGCACAGCAAAAGGGTCGTTAATGGAAAACAGGTTTTTTCTGACCTTAGAGCCTATGCTTCTCCAAATTGTGGAGTTTGGGTATACCCTTTGCATTGTGGAATCGGAAAATGAGGAAAAGAAACGAACTTGGGGTTGGAACAATGAGGTTTGTCAATGGCGCTTTTCAGGGAAGAATAGAAAAAAAATAAAAATAAAAATAAAAAAAAATAAAAAAAGTGAAGAGTTTTGAGTTAAATGATTTGGAAATGATTCAGTAGTGTAAGGTCAATTAACTTTACCATGGGGACGCCCTATTAACAAGTGAATGAAGAAAACAACGGCATCAAGGGTGGGGCCCAGCATCCATCGTGCAAACTCCACCGTTCTCAACTCATCAAACTCAACTCTATGAAGTTTGTGAAGTTATATCATTAATGCAAACTGATTATTTTTTTATTTTTTTTCTTTTTATATTTATTGTAGTTATGTGTATAGTGAAGAAAGAAAAAAAAAAAAAAAAAAAAAAATAGAAATAAAAACACAATATATATATATATATATATATATATATATATATATATATATATATATGGAATGGAAAGTAAGCGTG